>Ga0209700_108969_pt1 | contig 12160 bp, 7 predicted proteins | sample SiratroredBW_FD_187528 | JGI IMG/M metagenome (GOLD analysis project Ga0209700, IMG submission 187528) | Root nodule microbial communities of legume samples collected from California, USA - Siratro red BW (SPAdes) (version 2) | ecosystem: Host-associated > Plants > Roots > Nodule | place: USA...
TTGAAACCAAGAGAAGTGACAACATTATCAAACTTCAAATACCACTGTCTCGAAGCCTGTTTCAACCCATATATTGATTTCCTCAGTTTGCAAACCATGTGTCTTTTACCACTTTCAACAAAACCATCAGGTTGATCCATGTATACATCCTCAAACAAATCTCCATTCAGAAAAGCGGTTTTCACATCCATCTGGTGAAGCTCCAGATCAAAATGTGCCACAAGAGCCATCACAAGACGAAATGAATCCTTACTAGAGACTGGAGAAAATGTCTCTTTAAAGTCTATGCCTTCTCTCTGGTTGTAGCCTTTTGCAACAAGTATGGCTTTATATCTTTCCACCTCCCCGTTGGCGTTGCACTTAGTCTTAAAGACCCATTTACAACCAACAGTTTTACATCCAGCAGGCAAATCTACCAAGTCCCAAACACCATTTTTCTTCATAGAAGCCAATTCATCCTCCATAGCAGCCATCCAATGAAAATGATTAGAGTTAGAAGTGGCTTCATGAAAAGAAACAGGATCAGTGCTCTCTACAGAGTTAAATTCATGCTCCTGCAAATACACAACATAATCCCTAAACCTAGTGGATTGAGTAGATGTGGAAATTCTTCCCGATCTCCTAGGTTCACGCTCAATAATATCTGGATTTGGGACATCTTCACCAACACCATGATCAACATCAGTATCAACCATTGGTTCAACAACATCATTTTGGATTAAGGTAGATGGAACGGACTCCATGGCTGGTGCAAAAGGAAGGGGAACATCAACATGCTCTACTCGAAACTCTAGTGCGAGGTTGCATAGACACATCTCCACCTGAACCCTCTTCAAAATAGATTGCACGGTCTGACTCAATAATTCTAGTAGTGTGATTAGGACAGTAGAATCGACACCCTCTAGATCCAATGTTATATCCAACAAAATAGCTAGAAATAGTCTTAGGATCAAGCTTCTTAATCTCTAGATTGTATGGTCTAACTTCTGCTTTACAACCCCATACTCGAAAATGCTTCAAGGTAGGCCTTTTCCCTGTTAAGAGTTCATAAGGAGTCTTCGGAACAGATTTACTTGGCACATGATTCAAAATATAAGCAGCAGTCTTCAAGGCTTCTCCCCATAAGAAATCTGGAAGAGTGGAGTGACTCAACATACATCTTACCATCTCCATAAGTGTACGATTACACCTTTCAGCAACACCATTTTGTTGCGGAGTGCCAGGCATAGTGTACATTGCCTCGATTCCGCATTCCTGTAAGAACCTAGCAAAAGGTCCAGGATTCCTACCTGTTTCATCATATCTCCCATAGAATTCACCACCTCGATCAGAATGAATACACTTAACTTGAGTATCAAACTTCAATTCAACAGCAGCCTTGAACTCCTTGAGAGAATCCAAAGACTCTGACTTCTCATGCAATAGATAAATCCAGCCATATCGAGAGAAGTCATCAGTGAAGGTAATAAAGTACCTATATCCTCCTAAAGTTATAGGAGTAATAGGTCCACAAATATCTGTGTGAATCAATTGCAGAATTCCCTCCTTTCTGGAACCACTGGTCTTCCTAATCTTTGCAGTAAGTTTCCCCTTAATACAGTCAATACAATTATCAAAATCAGAGAAGTCCAAGCTATGGAGAATGTTCTCCTTAATTAGTCTCTCCATTCTTTTTCTGGAGATGTGACCCAACCTTTTATGCCACAACATGGAAGAGCTTTCAGTTACCCTCCCACGCTTATTTCTGACAATGTTACAAACATCTGATTGGCGTTGTACAATAGAATTAGGATCAAGATTCAGTAAATACAAACCATCAGACAATACACCAGAACCAATCAAACTTGAGTTACAGGAAATTTTAACTTCATTATTTCCAAAAACAAACATAAAACCACATTTGTCCAAAACAGAAATAGAAATTAAGTTCCTTCTCATAGAAGGTACATAAACAACATTACTTAAGGTCAACTCAAATCCACTACTTAATTTTAAACTTGCAGTTCCAATGTTCTCCACTCCAACATTGACACCATTGCCAACTGCAATCGATAGCTCTCCATCACTTGGCCTTCTCCTGGTTTTGAGTTTCTGTAATGAGTTTGTAACATGAATACTTGCACCAGTGTCTAGCCACCATGTATTAGAAGGGACATCAACAAGATTCAATTCAAAACATACTAGAGCCAGTGGATTACCTTTCTTTTTTTTCTCTAGCCAGTTTTTGAACTTAAAGCAATATGCTTGCTTATGTCCAAAAATGTCACAAACTTGCATTTTCCTTGAAACTTGGGCTTCATTCCTGACGACTCCTCTGTTTCAGGAACAGAAGTAAACCCACTCTTCTTGAATGAGACTTTAGCATTTTTTCCTTTCCAGAACTTCTTCTCCTTTTTCTTTTCAGCATTCTTGTGAGAGACATGCTGAACCACATGACCTTTACCCTTCTTCATAGTCTGTTCCTCCTGAGTTAGAATAGATCTATTGTCCATTCCTCTTTCTGAGCGTTATATGAAGTCCTCAGCATATCAAATTCAGAAGGAAGAGAATCCAGAATCTGTCATACTAAGAAATCCTCCCACAAAACAACCTTCATAGACTTGAGCTTGTGGTACCAGTTAGTGAGTTTCATTGCATGCTCACGAACACCACCAACACCATCATACTTTGTCTTGGTCAACAAACTCAAATAGGTAGACTTCTTAGTCTTATCAAATTTCTTGAATTTATTTCCCACATCTGCCAAGAATTTCTTAGCATTAGAAGCTTCAGGAATATTGTCCTTGATAGTCTTCTCCATGCTGTGCTTCATGGTCATCAGACAAATTTTGTTGGAATGGATCCATCTGTCATATTTTGTCTTCTCCTCAGCAGAAGATGTGGCAGTAGGTACAGGAGGCTCATCCTCAGTGAGAGCAGAATCAACACACGAGATAGCCAAGAACAATTTTACCGATTCCATCCATTCCTCAAAGTTAGTTCCATTCAGTTTGATTAAGGAACCTAAATGCATAGGCGTAGCTAGAACCGCAGAGCATATTATCAATACAAATTAATCCACAGAGTATGTTGAGTTTCAATAACAATATCATATCTTTAAGGCTAATATCGAAGAGATACTGAAAACCTTAAAAATATAATCAACTATTCACCAAGAATCATATCACAAGATAAACAAACCGAAGGGTATGTTTACTTATCAACACAAATCTTGATGCAACAATAGAAAACAATAATATTTATACTTTAATGTCTCAACACAATTCGTTTCACGAAGGTGCGCTCACAATTATGCTCTGAAAAATGACGTACTTTATAGCAATAAAAGGTCTGAAAATTGGCTCTGATACCAATTGAAAGATTTATCCTTTAATATTTATTATATCCAGTCCAATTAATGCATGTCAAGTACAATCATACATTCAATATTAAATCAAATACTTATCTGGAACTGAAGATGATGTCATTGTAGTTATTGATCAGAGAAGATTGAATTCCCTCTAGTGTAATTGAGTAAGAACAGATATTGAGAAAACACAACAGAGAAGAAAAGAGCATAGAAGGGTGTTTACGATGTTAAACCAGGAGAATTAGGCAGCGTACAAAATACTGCTTTATTTTTATCTTTAATAGGGTAGAGAAAAACTAATATCTGATTAACAGTAGGGACCCTTCTTTATTAATATAATTAACATAGGACTAAGCCCACCTATTATCAGCCTGTCCATATCACATAATATTCGCATCCTATAATCCATAATAATACTTTAATAAATCTGGATCAATTATTTTAATTTATATATGTCCACAAGGATTAATTAATCCAACATAAAGTTCTTGAAATTAATATCTTGGAGGATTGGAGTTATGTTAGTAGAAGATATCGATTTAATGTCAGAGATGGAGTAAGGGAGCTTGACCATTCAATTGTTCATCTTCGACCTCATCTCCCTGAAGCTCCAAGACTTTAGGGCTTTTCAGTTATGTTTTGTTTTATTTTCATATGTTTTATGTTTATTTTTTTTTATCAGTAAAAAAAATATTATTAAATGGAAGTAAAAGATATAGAAAAAGATTTATCAACGTACTTTATATCTTACATCATCTTACCAAAGTATAGGTGCTGTAGCACATTTTCTATTTGGTTCTCAAAATATTTAAGCAGTTTATGTCCATTCTGTCTAGATTGTACTTCTGCAAAAGACTATCTAAAGTTCAATTCAAGGGAAGAACAGTATCAGTTTGCTACATATCGTGCTGTAAAAGGGGAAGTAGAATTGTATACAGCGGCACCCTGTTTAGGGTATATACCAAAGTTCTCAGCATACACAAAACACCATACCTTTCTCAAAAAAATTCTGACTTTCAAGTATAGCTATAAATATAAGAGTAGATATGAATTAGAAACAAAATCAGCCAATTCCTTTGTTCATGGACATGTAGTTTGGCACAAACAGAAAATTTGTTAGTGATCCATCTCCAAGATTTAAGCTATGACATTGTTTCTATAATTCCACACAACATTTCCACTCTCTATTGCCCTTATTATTAAGGTCTTGACGTCTAAACTAACAAAAATGGATATCGACATTATTGTGGTAAACGGATTCTACTCCTGCACATACATTACTCATACTCCATACATCTGTTGCTATCCTACACATGAAAAACAAATGTGGCACAGATTCATCCTGTCCTCACACAATACACATGTAGTACTCCCCAACACCACCCATCCAGGTTGTAGATTATTGATGAGTATATTTTAATTCACATAGAGTATTTAGTCTTAACTTTTTTGTGATTGAGAATAAATCAATTGTTTTAAATAAAATTTATCCAATCAAGATTAATTGGGCCTAAACTTGAATTTTAAGCATACTCTCTTCTCTGGTTTCTAATTATTTGCTGAGATTTTATACATTCAAATCTAATCAAATGTTTTGTAAAGATATTCTTTAGATTTTCTACAAAAATGATCCTATACAATCTTACTTGATTTATAACAAATCTCCTTCAAATATTTTTTGTAATATCTTTTATAGTAGAATTAATTATCATGAGCTATCAACATTTTTAATGAAAAGAAAATATTTACAAAATTAATCTTTAACACATAAAAAAGCATATGATAATTCAAAGCAAGGATATTATCTAAGAAATAATTGTGAGTTAATTTTGTGAAGAAAAAAAGATTATAAATAGAAGCTGGACAAGACATGAAGAGCAATTGATTTGTAACACTTGCTAAGAATTCAATTATTTTTCTTTAATTAGAGTTCTTGGTTAATTTACTTAGTCTTAATCAATTTCTTGTATGCTTAGTCAAAAGAGATAGAAGATAAAAATAAAATATATATATCTCATTGAGTATAGCCTTAGAGTTCAACCCTGTGAAGAATGCTTATCAGTATATACATGTCACTTTTTTGAGTCATGAATGTCTAAGGTACATTTTTTAAGCATGACCTTTAAAAAAAGAATAAACTATGTTAAAAAAGTATGGTAAAAAAAATATGGTCTAAAATAATGAAAATGTGATCTAAATTTATAGAATTTGAGACATAAAACATGAATAATTTAAGCTATAATTTTTTAATATAGTTTGTAATTGTAAATAACCCACAAACAAAAAAGTGTGATAAAAAAACTATCTTAATTTTATAATTAAAATACTTAAAACACTTAGATTTCTTATTATCATTATTATTTATATTATTTGTATTATTAATATTATTATTAATATTAGTATTAGTATTACTCATAATATTATTATTATTATTATTATTAACCTTATTATTATTACTTATTATAATAATAATAATAATAATAATAATATGAGCACAAAGTTCCTACGGTCCACTAATTATATGTTCTATATTTATTTATAGCACCTGGTTTGATTTCCTCTTACAACAAATGAGTCTAAGGCAGTTTAGCCCACATTAAGCAAATTTTATACGTATGTTTAAAAAAAAAAAAAAAAAAAAAAAAAAACTCTTTTATTTCTTAACTAGAGTTGAAGTAGTATCATAATTTCAAACTTATAAATTATCTCATATTAATAGTTGTAATTCATTATTATATTATATTATGATAAAGTGAAATTAATTTAAATTTTTTGAATTATTTTTTTTCTGAAATAATTTTATTTGAACAATAGTTAATTATTCATGTAATTTTATTTGTAACTTATAATAATTTTAGTTATAATAGGAATTTGCGTTGATAGTCTATATGTTCAAGATTTTTATTAAATGGGCAATTTGTTTTAATTTATCAAAATAGATAATTTTTTTAAAAAATTATACAAATAAGTAACTCATGTTTTAAAAACATGAATTCAAAGTAAAATCGCACTTTTAAAATACCAAAAATACATTTAAATAGAGATTAGGATATGAATATACAATTTTTTTTTATGAAGTTGAGAGATACGACTTGACTTTTTTCAATGTTTTTATATTGAAACTTATATTTTATTTCAAATAAATATTTTTTTATTTTAAAATTTGTTTCTAATTATTTGATTAATAAATTAAAATTAAATTTTATATATTTTTTCAAAATATTCATATATATATATAATAAATAAGAGTGATCACAGTGGTTTCACCAGCATATTAAGAAAAGTTTAGTATTGATTGTGTAATGCAGTGGTAAATCATCAAACACTAAATAAAAGATAGTATAAGTAAAAATTACCTAAAGTTTTCTCCCAACAAACATTCAATCAATGAAAGTATACATTTGGACTTCAACAGGAGGATATAGAGTTTCCTAAAATTACTATTTTAGATAATGAAAAACTTATTAAGAAAATAAGTGAGGAAAAAGTAGTAGAGGCCATAAAGGATTGTGATGGAGGCAAATGCCCGGGATCCAATGGGTTCAATTTCAACTTTTTAAAGTAATCTTGGGTAATAACAAAAAGAAGATGTGTTGGGAATTGATAAAAATTTCCATACATTGGGACATTGGCCCAAAGGAACCAACACATCATTCATTAGCTTCGTACCAAAAGTTGAAAATCCACAAAAGTTGGGGAAATATATGCCAATTTCTCTAGTGGGCTGCATATACAAAATAATATCTAAGATTTTAACAAAGATTGAAAAAAATACTGGATAAAGTCATAGATGCTATGCAATATACTTTTCTAGAGAAAAGATGTATGCTAGATAGTGTAGTTCTAGCCAATGAAGTTTTAGAAAAAGAAAAAAGAAGGAAGGAATGTATGAACATAAATATGGACTTTGAAAAGGCATATGACACTGTCAACTAGGAATTCCTAGATTATATGATGGGCTGTCAACTAGGAATTCCTAGGTTATATGATGGGCAGTTTAGGATTTTGTTCAAAGTGGATTAAATGGGTTAAGAAGTACTTACAATCTTCATCTATATATGTTTAGTGAATGGTAGTCAATAGATGAATTCAAACCTGAGATAGGACTCATGCAAGGGGATCTGTTAGCACTGCTTCTAGTCCTCATTGTTGTATAAGTTTTAGAAGAGGCTATTAGAGAGGCTGAGAAAAACGGTTTGTTAGAAGGGATGAGAGTGGGTAAAAAGGAGGTGAGCATTAGTATGTTGTATTTTGCAAATGATATTATGTTCATGTGTAAGGCAACTTACAAAAAGTGATAAGTATTAAGAACATTCTAATTAGGTGTTTTGAGCTAGTATCAAGTTTAAAAGTAAACCTTCAGAAAATTGGGATTGGAGGAATAGACATAGATCCCACAACTATACAGAGGTTTTCAATAATCTTGAATTGTTCAATCATGAAGCTATCCTTCACTTATCTTGATTTTTTTTATCAACAATAAGGAATGAAATAAATGGGAACATTTGGGATATTCTAACCCTTTGTACAAAAGAAATATACACGCACAGCCTCAAACATGCTTCAGCCATGCGAACATCCAAAAATCACTAATAACAAAACATAACATCTAAAATTCACAACCATAATGATAAGCATTCAGTTTCCTAGCATCTCACCCCGACAATGTCATCTTTGAGAACATCCACTTGATGATACAATCATGTAACTACCGATGCGTCGTTCTTCCAAATCACCTTCTATAATATTGCCTTGATATTGCAAAAACACAATGCATACACAAAACTCACGGGCCAAGCATGTAGCCCTTATCAATATGTTGAATTACATATTTTGCTAGTGGTCTGCAATATGTCATCCTAGCACACATCTCTCTGGTTCATACTTCTACCCACTATAAAGTCAATTTAACTAACATGCTCATGTCCCAACTCACTTTTCGCCAAATCTCTATTAATCTAAAAGTTTTAAACAAGTGGATTGATACACCAGTCAGAAAATGAGATTCTTGATTTACAATACTTGCTAGCAATGAAAACCCATGTATTAACATGAGTAATTGCTAACATCTCCAACACGTCACACTTCCTATTTTCAAAAATAATCTCATTTCTGTGCTTCCAAATGTTCTATATGATTGACATCCAAACCATTCTCTACACATCATTACGCTTACTACCCAATCCAGCCAGCTTAAATCCTAACCAGTGACTATGAGCTTCATTGTGGTGCACATTTTGTACCCAACCCATTTGTCACATAATTGCCAAATACTACTACTTTTCTTACAAGAAAATAATACATGATTTACAGTTTCCTCACATGAGTTGCAGAAACACAGTTAATATTGTTTATTATAATCCCTCTCTTGCGCAACAAATCCCGGGTTGGAACTCTACTATGCAACACCCTCCATGCATACAACGGAGCAATGGACGGGCCTTTAGACCTCTGCAATTTCTCAAAAATCTTATTATTCTACCCACCAGCAGCCTTTACTAAGGTATTATAAGCTTCTTTTACTTTATATTCACCACGAATAGCCCCTGCCTAAACCCATTAATCTTGTGCATATATTCTACCTGTTTATCTTACCTGACTAATATTCTTTATTTCTTAAACATGATGTTGAAAAAGATGTGTCATCTCTAAATAACATGAGAGATCAAAAAGGAAAAGCAAGACTTAGTAAGAAAATTACGACAAATTAAAGAAAATGTATTATGATATGAGAAATGTCATGACCTTTAGAATATTGTGTCTTTTTTATCCTTTAACTTTTAGGTATATTGATATGTAATTTTGGTATACTTTGAAATGCAACAAAAGATTATTTTTGTTATTATAAATTTATGTATGGTTTAATTATTTAATTAGTAATTATAAAAATAGGTTTAATTAAATTATAAGATTATAAATTGGTGGATATATTATATTTACTTAATATTCAAATTACAAAATTTCCAACAAATATATTATATTTTACAATTATTATAATAATAATCATTACAAATGTTATATTATAACATTAATAATAGCGCTTACATGCTTTATTTGTTACAATAAAATTATTTTGTCAATTAAAATAATTATGACAATTTTAACTAACATTATTTATATATTTACAAACACCACTTTATACAAAGTGTTAAATGAGGGGTGTTGACTTTCATAACCGACAAGGTATATAAAAATAATTGTCACTACATACACAATTTTTATAGTGAAATTATTTTAATTCCTTACCAGATTCATTAAAAATTACAACTATTACTAATATTTTTTATAATTATTATGATAATGATTATTACTATAATTATGATTATTATTATTATTAATATTAATGGTAATAATAATAATAGTGGTATTAATAGTATTAATAATAGTAATATTAATATTAATAATTATTATTATAATAATGATGATATTAACATTAAGAATATTAATAATATAATAATATTAATAATAATAATAATAACAATTCTGAAATATTATTATTATTAAATATTAATAATGTCAATAATAATAATAACAATAATATTACCTACAAAAACTGTTTTATTACAAATATAAATATGAAGATAATAATTTGTATGTAATAATCTATGTGTAATATTAAATTTATCTATAAATTTGTAATATATATAATAATTTATAGATAAATTAATTTTCTAATGATTAATTTATACATGATAATCACTGTTAAATTGTGAATAAATATTGATTTCCTGACATTTAGTCTTTAATTTTATTTGATTATGTAAATTTTCCTATCATGATGTACTACTATGCATAAGATGGTGATGTTACACCAAACTCTTAATAGTCTGTTTGTTTTTAAAGACTGATTTACGTAGATCAATGAAATGCGAAAAATATGCATATAAAAAAATGCATCGAGAGTACGAAAATCTAATAATAAAATATTAATTTGAGAAAATAATAAAAGTTTACTTATTTCTCTTTGTTGTGATAATTTTTTATATGGTTTTATATTAATTTTTATTTTAATTTATTAATATTTTTATTTATGTTATAATAAAATAAATATAATTAATTAAATAATAATAATAAATGTTAATAATAAATTTATAAAATAGTAATAAAAATAAGATAATTATCAAAATAAAATACTAAAAATATTAATATTAAAAACTAATAATAATAATAATAAAATCAAAAAATAATATTTATAATAAAAAATGAATAATAATAATAAAAGTAATTATAAAAGTAATTTTCTAATATTATATAATTAAAAATATTAAAATTTTATTTCACCTATCATATCTCACACAAACTGTTCATTCAAATCTCACCACATTTTTCTTAGTCCACACAACTCAATCTTTCTCACACATTCATCTCAAATTCACTTCATCAAATTTCTCCCCGTTCTAAACAAAATCCTTCATTTGTGGAAAAAAGTCATGAACAAAGAACATCAAGGAGGTCAAAGTTTCATACACAAAAAAAGGTTTTTGAGACGTGCACCATCACTATATGGGTTGTTTGTGTCTACTAAAGAAAATAATATACTAAATTAATTTTATAACAATTATGATTTTTGAACCATTTTAGTGTTATTTGATTATGAAGATGTATAACAAATGAGTTAACTTACTATTTCTTAATTTAAAAATATTTTATTCACCTTGTTATTAGGGTATTATGAGGTATCATAGTTTCATTAGTCGAGACTACATGACATTATAATATTAAACAATATAATAATTTTTCCATATTTAAAGAAAAATATTGGTTTGACAATCGTGTCTTATTACAACCTTATGCCAACGGGACATGGCACCACTTGATGACGTGAGAGCAAAATGATATTTTTGTCACAAATTTAAAATATTTGAATGGCACAACTTTGCTTAGTGCACTGTGTTTTAAAGGTTAAGTATTTGAGCAACTTAGTGCAATGAAAGTAACTTCAGAAGCGGGAGAAACGACACTTGCAGAGGTCTCAAGTACAATTGTTAAAGGAAATTGTTTGTCATAGAGAAAAAAAAGATTTTGTGGTTTAGGAGAAGTGAGGGCGAGGTGACTTTTTCAGCAAGGTTTACACTTAAAAGGTTAGTTTTTCATTATATTTGTTTTTTTTTTCTTATGCCTTTTGTTTGCATTCTAAATTACGCCTACTTGACAACTATCATGTGTAACAGATTATACATGTGGCAAAGGGTATTGTGAATATGACAAAAGGCAAATATGTAAATTTAAGACTTAGCAGTGAGAATATGATAAAATTGACAGAGAAATTCAAATTTTGAAATGATTGATGAAATGGGTGGGATTGTGAAATATTATAACCATTATGTTAGCATTTGTAATTATTAATTAATTTAAAATTAAGATGAAAAATTAATATAAAAATAATAAATTATTTTATTTTTATTTTTATAATAAATTTAAATTGGAAAAAATTATAAAATTGTTATTTGAATTAAAGTTTACATTTTTTTAATTTGTAAAAAAAATATCTAAATAATTAGTAGTGAAAATGAAATAAAATTGTTAAGATATTTTTTATAAATAAATATTAATTAAATGATTTAATATTATTATTAATAAAATAAAAATAATCATATTATTCAATGATTTAATATTAAAAAATAGAAATAATAATATTATTAATAATAATAATAAAATAAATATTTATGCAATACTTAGTTAATGTAAAAATATCTTTATATTTCTGATGTATTTTTTCAAAGTTTTCAAATATTTAATTATTATATTATTCTTGTCTAAAAAACAAAAAATAAAAACCTGCATTATATGTTAATTTTAATCACCAACTTT
>Ga0209700_108971_pt1 | contig 12155 bp, 11 predicted proteins | sample SiratroredBW_FD_187528 | JGI IMG/M metagenome (GOLD analysis project Ga0209700, IMG submission 187528) | Root nodule microbial communities of legume samples collected from California, USA - Siratro red BW (SPAdes) (version 2) | ecosystem: Host-associated > Plants > Roots > Nodule | place: USA...
TATATATATATATATATATATATATTATTAGACTAGACATTAATAATTAACCGGTTCATCAATCTTGATAAATTTGTAATAAATCAGTTTTCAGTTTAGAAGTGGTATAAAGTTTAAGAAGAAAGATGACAAATAGTTAAATAAGAGATTAATAACTTTCTTTCATTTCATATGAAAAGTCATTTATACCACATGATTCACCAATGTTACTAATGTTGTGAAATATTCATATCTTATTTCAAAACATATTTTAATTATCTTTTGGTTAGAGGTTGTTAAACAAAACACAACAAGTTTTTATTTAACACTTATCAAAATTTCAATTTTTTAAAGATTAATCACTTGTTTCTTCTTTATTGACATATTCAAAATTTCAATTTCTTATAAATAATCACTTTGTTTCTTCTTTTCTGTTTATTCTTTTTAAATGACGTATTTCAAATTGTGAACGGATTATATTGATATCAATCCCAATTTTCTTGTAATAAACCTTAGAATCATGTTATATTTCTTTAAGTTCAATAATCGAGTTCACTCAGATAAACAAGTAAATCACTTTAAAAATTATTTAAAGCTTTTCAAAATTCTTTAAAATATCAATTCAAACAAATTATTTACTTTTTACAATCATTCTACTCAAATTTGAGCTTATAAAATTTGTACTCTATATATTTTTTATCATGCATTTAATATTTAATTTGATTACAAAGACATTATAAAATTTAATATAATTATAACATTAATCAAAAAATTAAATTATACAAATCTATATAAAAAATATATATATAAAGACTCACTTCAACTTACTCTTTTATTATTCATATTTATATTTTTCTCATTATTTTTTTTCACTCACTAATTTAAGTGTTATTCACAAATCACAAATGGACATTATTCTTATTTCTCATTATTGTCAAAAATTGGTTAACTCAAGAATCAAAAAATTTATCTCACTCATATCTCAGTTTAAAGACATTCAATTTCATTAACTTCCTGTTAAGAACCATTGGCATCAATATAACTTTTAAATTAAATACTATAAAATTTTTACTGTTTAAGTAGAAGAAAACAGGAAAAAAAAAATCATTCATAGAATCGTAGATAAAAAATGTGAATAACTTTCTTCGCTTCTATAATAAGACTTAAGTGGAAATAGATATAACAGATTAGGTCTTTAGTATGATTATGTCTTATCTTTAATCTTCATTAATATTTATTTATTTATTTATAATAATAAAATAAATAATTAATATACTATTATTAAAACAAAAATAAAAAATTTTCAATTACTTCAATCACGTCTATTAAAATTTTCTCACTCAAATCTATTCATTTTTCTTTAATCCAAACAACATTTTCATAATTTCTTACTCTTTGGGTCCATCCAAATCCAAATAAACCATAGCTTATTGAACAAAAAAAAAAAAAAAAAAACAAAAATAATAAAAAAAAAAAAAAAAAAAAAAAAGAAAGAACGATAGAATCGCATGAAATAAGAAGTAGAAGTACACAGAATTTGAGTGGGAGAGTGGGGGAAAAGGGGGAAAGCATGGGTGGTGGATGAAATAAGTTTCCAATAGCAGGACCAACGTTTTTTGAGCACATGTTGTGTTTGCCCTTTTTCTCTTACATGTTTATATGTAATGTATATGATTAAGATTTACATGTTTGTCTGGGGAACCACGTGTGGGGTTCACACTTCACACTTCACAATTCACACCATTGCTGACTGATGCAATAATGACCTTCTTCCTTTCCTTCCTTCTTCTCTTCCCCTGCGTTTAAACTCGTTAATAAACCAATCACAGGCAAAAGGGTGTTACTGTGCTAGTGTGACCTCTCTCTGGAGGGGAAGGATAGAATGGAGAGCAAGTCAGGGAGCAGCAAGCGGAAAAATGGTGCCAAGGGAGAGATTGTGGATGGTTCCAAGATTATGGAGTTGGTTGGAAACGAACAAGTTTTCAGCAACTTTGTGGACAATAAGTTTGATGAGTTGGATAAGGACAGAGATGGAAAACTCTCCATGAAGGAGCTTGAACCTGCAGTTGCTGACATCGGTGCTGGCCTTGGTTTGCCTGCTCAAGGCACTAGTCCGGATTCAGATCACATCTATTTTGAGGTCTCCTTCTCTTTCTTTTTTTGTTTTCCCTTTTGGGTTTTTGTCTTGTTTCGAAAATATCTTGGCAATGTTGTTGTGTGTTGTGTTGGGTGGGGGTTAAACATGAAAGGAAGTATGCATACATGTCTTTGTTTGAAAGAAATTGCTCATGAATTAAACAATTCTTTGTCAATTGCTTTTGATTCCCACTTAGAAAACAAGTTATAAGACTCAAATCGGTTGCTTCAAAGTGTCTAACTTGCTACCAAGAGAGATGTTGTATGGGGCTGTTTGGCTTTTTTTTTTTTTTTTTTACTTTTTCGTCGGCTTAAGCTTTGGCAGTATTCCGAGTGCATATTATTTTAATTCTGTCCATGACAATACTATTATGATGACTGAGAAAAAATAGTAAATTTATCATCGTCATCTAATTTGTTTGAGTTCCTGTGTCTTGTGGTTTTGCCTTTGTTAATTTTTTTCTTTCTGTAGCCGTGGCTCCTTTTCAGAAATATACCTGTTTAGTGCTTCAGATGTTGATGAAGAAACAGTCTGTCTGAACTAGGGAAAAAAAAAGTCTTCAGTGACATTTTTTATAATTATTGCTAGTGTGGTGGTTGCTTTCTAGAATAAGTTCTGAAAATTGACTTCTATCTGGCCCCAGAAGTATCATAATCCATGGTCCAGTGGAAATCTGCCTTATCTGTTGCAATTGCTTGGCTTGCTCTATTTTGCTTTTAATTTTCTCCCTGGAGACATAATCTGGTGGAAGAAACAATGTCAAGCTGGCAATTTAGCCGCTAATATATTCTAAACTATACGTTAAACCAGACTTGATCCTAGACCCTCCTATTGAAGAACTGGAAATTGTTATTTTATACTGTTGGTTGATCAAATTGTACTCTAACTTTTTCATTGCCATATTTAGCAGAGTAATTAGGTAAGGAATTTGCTTTTTCCCAAAGCATGCTATTAAAGGAACACCTTTTCTTGTGCACATGTGGAGCATTGGAGCTAGCACTAGCATTTTGGGTCCCAGGAGTTCATCATTTACTATAATAATATTGACTTTTTGGTACTACAAATCAAAACTATAATAACAGATTAACTTTTTGACTCTCTAAAGCCTAGTATAAAATAACTATTTCCAGTTCTTCAATAGGAGGGTCTAGGATCAAGTCTGGTTTAACATATAGTTTAGCATATATTAGCTGCTAAATTGCCAGCTTAACATTGTTCTTCCACCAGATACGTCACCAGATTCTGCCCAAGAAATAAAAAGAAGCCACATGATTCTAAATTTGACGTTATTTTCCTCCATTTCTATTTGTTATGAAATATGAAGTACTATTATCATGCTAGCAATATACTGGCCAACAAAATTTACCCAGTGGGCTGTAAATGTTGCCAGAAATTGATCTACTTTGGTGCTACGTAGGGTAAACCAAGATGTGTATGTGCATTCATTATGTTTCTCTGAAGAAGAGTTTGATTTGTCACTATATTATCAATATAAGTCCTCAAGCTCCTTTCACAATATCTACATGTAGTACCCAAATTTCCATGCTTTAATTTGTACAAATAATGGAACAAGACTACAAGAGTGGAAAATTCTATTGACTGTGTATAGGTCTTGAATGAGTTCACCCATGGCAAGCAAGAAAAAGTAAGCAAGATGGAGTTCAAAGAGGTTCTCTCAGACATTCTTTTGGGCATGGCTGCTGGATTAAAGCGAGACCCTATTGTTATACTCCGCATGGAAGGGGAAGATCTCCTTGAGTTTGTTAATGGTCCAAGTTATGAAGCAGAAATGGCTTCCATTTTCTCTCAGATTGAGTCCCCTGGTGGATCACTTCGTGACCATATAATTGAAGCTTTTGGGAAACTCACTGTTGATCAAGGAATTCCTCCCACATCAGATTCTTGGGTAGATGCTGCAACTACTCTGTCCTTGAATGGTGTTTCTTGTACACAATTAAGTGCTTGTTTTTGAAACTAGAACTTTGTGTATCAAAACTTGATTATTTAGAGATATATCTCAACGTTCTTTCTTTTCCTTACCTTCCTGACTTACAATTTTTTATCAAGGTTTTCAACAACATTGTGGATCCAGCACTGTCTCAAGCTGGGCCTGCTTTGGACAAACCTGCTGATCAGGACACATTTTTGGAAGAATTTAAGAAAGTGGCACTCAGTGTGGTTGATTTTCTTAAAGAGAAACCTGTCATTGTTGCCCACAGTGAAAACACATTTGATGGACGCGGCGTTAAGAGACTTTTATCCAACAAGTTTGAACTAGACAGGGTTTAATTTTATTGTGATTCATTGCAATATCTTTCTTGCTTTGAATTTACTCATCCATACATGAAATTCATCAATCTGTCGCATAATGCAGACATTGAACTTGACTTTAGAGAATCTGCCAAAAGATCGCAATGGAAAAATATCAAAGGACTATCTACGGGTGGCACTAGATCTGGTGTCTCCATCTGCTGGTTTACCTCCAGTTGGTGCCATTGAAGAGGTATATTCCCAAATGCATGCAGAAAAAGTCATCCTCTTCCCTACTTACTTTGGTTTCATCTATTTGTCAATTGCTTTTACTCTATTAAATTATGTATGCTGCTAGATAGTGAATTTGTTAAAGACCTAAACTAGGCTGAAAAATATAGGAGAGATTATGACATTTTCTATTGAAATGTTGGCATGAGTCATTACAATGCCAGTATTTATAAAAGAGATTGACACATCTTCTAGTGAAGTGTTCTTATTGAACACTACTGTTTATAAATTGATGCTTCTGCAATTTATTTTATTATACTCACAATGGAAGCTCAAAAGTTTTAGTTGGCATGAATCAGTGCTACAACTAGTTTTATTTTTCCCTTTGGGTCATGCCAGCATATCATTACATACAATGATATCTTACAGATGTTCATTGCATTTTCTTGAGCCAGAGATTAAAAACTCGTGTGTTTGATTTGACAGATAGATAAAGTTATCGTTGAAGCCTTTAAGACGGTGAATGCTGATGACACAAACACGGTTAGACAAGAAGAATTCAAGAAAATTTTAACTGAAATATTGGGGGGTATCATGTTGCAGTTAGAGGGCAATCCCATATCTGTTTCTTCAAATTCAGTCGTGCATGAGCCTTTAGGCTCATCTTCTACACTCTTGCAGCCATCTTCTAGTGAAACAGCATAGTTGTCTCAAGTGTATCACCGGTCAAAAAACTAAGTTCAATCATTTTTCTTATTGATGCAAATTATTAGTGGCATAGTCTCTTTTCAAGAGTCACTTTGTATGCTGTGGAATTATTTATGGATCTGAAAATGATTGGAAAAAAGAAATTAAACTCTCAATTATCCTTTGCCGGGCGTGTTTATCACTTCAGTTGGAATCTAGATATATGTCTTGTAGGCCATTGATGGCAACATAAAAAGAGACTTAATATAATAATAACACATACATTTTTCAAATCACTGTCTTTGAAAGTACAATATACCAGCACTTGGACGGTTATTGAATGAATAAGAACTAAGGAATTGTTGTAAATAAAAAAATAATGTGGATTCTGTTTCGCATGCACCATGTTTTGTTGGACCTTTTGTTGTTTTTGCATATATCAACTGTCACAGGCAAAGAGGTTGTAGAAGTTTGGGATGTGCCGGCAAGAAGATGCCTTAAGTATGCATTGACAAAACATGTATTTAGTAATTTTTTTATGAAAAACTGGTCATGGGTAGGTACCAAAGGACGGAAGGATCTTTGACTTGGTTTATATCACTTGATACCTTAGCCAATAAAATTAACGTCTGACTTGTGAAAAGGCATAACTATCCAAACAAATGTTCAACATGTCAAACAATATTTGAAGATAAGTGTTATAAAAGAAAACCAATAAAACACTGACAAAAAATTGAGGTGTGAAAAATGATAGAGTCTAGCTAGGTTGTAATTTATAAAAATTGAGGTAATTATTTGTAAAGCAAGATTGAAAAATTATTTGGTAGAAGCATGTAGTTGATAAAAGGAAGTGGTAGCGAATTATTGAAGGCCAGTTGTACTTCCCAAAGAAAATGTGGTACTTTAAGTGTTAGTAATACAGCTGTTGGGACAGTGGAGATGCGTAAAAATCTATGGTTTGATGACACCATTAAGCGGATATGGTTATCCATTAAGATAAATAGACGAATCACAATCCTTTCATATATTAAATATGTCCTTTCAAACATTCCGCAGACAAGAAGCCATGCCTCACAACAAGGGAACTTCAAGCTCAATCATTAATTTCCATGAAGCCCGATATTATGTTTTATAAATATTTTTCAATGTAAAATATTACACCACAAACAAAGATTGCAAACTTTTTAAAGGATAAAGCAAACCTAGTTTGGTGATTTTATAAAGAACTAGGATTTGAAGAATGGAATTTTGATATTTGTTTATTTATTTAACCACTTCAATTTATGAAGATTTTGATTATATAAATAAGAAAAATTCCACAAAAGTGCTACATATGAAAAAATATAGATAAAGAATGAGAGAAGAGGAAGTGAACGTATGAATATATATGAAAAATTGCCTTTGTAGTGGAAAGATAACTTGAGATATATTCGCTCAAATCAGTTAATCTCTTGTATAAATCCAAATGACAGAAATAAAAAAGAAAAAAAAATTGCAAGTGTCAAAAAAATAACAAATTCTCTATCTGATCAAAATATAATTCCCTAGTGTGGTTCTGTCTGTGTTAAAAAAGTTCATTTGAAATGAAAAGTGTTTAATTCTCTTTAGTAGTATGTAAGTGTTGCTTTGAGGGAGCAGGTTTAGTTGATTTTCTCCCATGATGTGGTACTAAAGGAGGACAGGTAACATATCCTAGGAAGGAACAAACAATACATAAAGCTGTTTCCAGAGAGATGAAAGGTCCTTTAACCAACTTAGCAAGTTTTGTTGGATTCATTTGTAATTTGCTCACAACATTATTTTGAAGCTTAGCATATATCATATATGCATTTGAGTGGAATGTATGAAGGGTTCCTATAATGGCGTTCAAATTCAGGATTTGTCTAGTCTTAATAACTAGCTGATATTTCCAATGACATCTTGTTTGATATCAGTCCTATATAACAGGAAGCAACACATAACGGGCTTCTCTAGATTGATAAACAACTTAAATAAAGGCCCCCCAAACCTACCTATTTTCAACGCTAACAAAATGGTGCTCCTTCTTCCTACGCTGAAGTTGATAATCTTTTTTGCTCTCTTCATTGTATCAGGCAATGCACTACTACTTTATATGCTGCTTCTCTTCTGTTTTCACTACATGATGCTATGCTCTTGTCTTTCTAACCGCCTTTTCTTCTTCTCTTTATTGTTCCTTTCTTCTCCTTTCCTCACTTAGCTCTCAATATTCTCTGCAGATTGCTTTGACCCGTTGGATCCAACAGGGAATATTTCTGTAACTTTTGACATTTACCAACGTACAGATAATGGATATCTGGTAAGTACAATTACACACTTAAACTGCCAATTGATTTTTGAACCACATACTTGATACTTCACAGTTATGCTCAACAAAGGGCAGCAAAAATTCACATGGACCTTGAGAAATATTATACCTTCAGAAAAATTCCCAATCAACTTGGCCACTGATCCACTTTATACTATAGACTGTATATTTGGTGGTTTGCAAATTACACTGAATAGAAGCATTTTGAAGTTTATTTTCCTGACACTAACTAATTGATTAGATTCTACCGTTTTGTTGAATACAATATAAAGTAATGAAGCGCACAACTATAATCTTGTTTTGTTGTTGAAACCACAACTAGAATCGAGCTTGGAATGTTTTGTGCAGGCAAGGGTGACACTTCAGAACTACCATCAGTATCGGCATGTGGAGAAACCAGGGTGGAAGCTAGGATGGAGATGGGCTAACAAAGAAGTGATATGGTCAATGAGTGGTGCCATAGCAACTGACAGAGGGAATTGCTCATCTTACAGCGGCTCTCAGATGCCACATTCCTGCAAGAATGATCCCATCATAGTTGATCTCTCTCCAGATGTCTCAAAAAACAGGTTAGAGCATTGTTGCCGTGGTGGCCTCCTCTCTGCCTGGTCTATTGATCCTTTCAATTCATTCTCTTCATTTGAACTTGAAGTACGCAACGTGGGAGATGACCCACTTGGACAAGCACCTAACAATCTTACATTGATGGCCCCAGGTCCTGGTTACACTTGTAGTCCCCTTCTTGACACTGATCCCTCAGTGTCCTCAGATTTTGGGGGACTAAGACAAGTTCCTGTTCTCAGTAAGTTACTTTTCTTGTGCCATGTAATTTTCTTGTGCAACAAATGGTTTTTCTTTTGTTGTCACACTCAAAGAAAGGATGACATACACAATCATAATCATATTATGCAGTGATTAGACTTAGAGTTTAATTTCCTAGCAGACATGCAGTGTAAATGTAAATATTTGAATACTGTGAATCAATTATAAAGTCTCTTAAGTGTGAGATACAAAGTAATCATTAGAAAACTCAACAATCTAGTGTGACAATCTCTGGTTTGAATTTAGATGACAATAAATGATTAGTGTACTTAGCACACATTTAAATTTTGTACTTCAGGAACTTGGAAGTCAACATGTGCATACTCCAGTTTCTTAGCAAACACATTACCGGTATGCTGTGTTTCTCTCTCATCATTTTACAACCCCTTGGTCACATCTTGCCGAAATTGCAGTTGTGGATGCAGAGAAGCAGATAAAAGTTCTGCGTCTTGCATAAGGTGTATTTCAATTGCTCACATTTGTGTGGATGCCGTAACTTTCATTCCCTCCCCCTATTCATTCGTGTACTTATCTAACCAGGCCCGGTTCCTTGTCAATGTCCAATGAGGAGAACACCATTGAAACTGTTGAATGCACCGATCACATGTGCCCAGTTCGAGTCCATTGGCATTTCAAGAACAACTATATGAACCAATGGAGAGTGAAGCTTACCATTTCTAACTACAATTACAACAGAAACTACTCAAACTGGAACTTGCTGGTCCAACATCCTGGTTTCACTCAGAAAACAACAACCTACAGTTTCAACAGCACTAAACTTCCCACCCTCGGAATCCAAGGTACTGTCTTATTGTCTATACACTTCATTTAACCATAGTAACAGCAATCAAAACTCAAATAGTCTTAAATTTTTACAGGACTTGAACTATTAGATTTAACCACATGAAGATTGTCACCCATCATCTTGTTGTGAAAGAAATCTTAACTTTCACCTACTCATAAGAATCTATTTAGGATATAAATAACATTCTATAACAAAGTATAGACTATATTCAATGTTTAAAAACCTGTACAGTGCAGTACTAATTCAGAAATAAATCTGTGGCAGATGGAGTTTCCCTGTTTTGGGGAATAGATTATTACAACAATGAGCTATTGCATTCTGAGAAAGGTCAATTGGGTGTTGTGACAACAGAAATACTATTAGACAAAGATCCAAATTCTTTCACAGTAAGTAATGGATGGGCATTTCCTAGAAGAATATATTTCAATGGCGACAACTGCGAAATGCCTTTACCTGACACTTTTCCTATGTTGCCAAATCTTAGCTCCACTTTGACACCAACTTTTTGTGGTTTTACTCTCTTATTTATCCTTTTGTTTCTTCCCCTATTACTCCTTTGGGTTTGAACATACCTCATTTTTCTAGAATGTTTTTGTTTTCTTAACACACATTTATATCAGATTGAAAATTGTAATTCTATGGGGTTGGAAAATTGAAGAGCTCCCTTACCATGTACAATACATGCGAAATTCATTGGCAAATCAATAATTTATTCTCAAGAAATGTATGTTCTGTCACACTTTCTAATGCATCCTTCAAAAATATATTTTGACAAAAATTTATTCCAAATCATTAAAGAAATTTTCCTATTATTATATTAAATCACATTCATATTTCCTCTCTTTAAAATAGTCACTCACTTCTTTATTTTTTGTAATAAAATAAAACTCGCATTATCTTTAAATACGCCTTATATTTTAATAAATAACAGAGTTATCGCTTATATTTTTAATAAAATAACAATGACTTCTCTTATTTTATTTATAAATTACGTTCACTAAAACTTAAATAAAAATTATAAAATAAAAAATTAAAATTTTAAAATATAAAAGTTAAAGAATCTATTCTATAAAAACAAATATTTTTTTAATAAAATAAAGGATATAAGTATATCGTATTATTAAAATATAGAGAAATGAATATCATTTATTAAAAGCATTTGAGAATTATAATGAATAGGTATATTATTTTATTAAAAACCTAAATGGTTAAATATTTAATTTAAAATTATAGGAAATGGGAAATGTTATTTAGTGTAAATTTATGGAAGGTAAATGAAATTTCTCTATTCAATATTGTCACCCCTTTCTTATTTATCGAGCTTCGAATTCATAATTTCATATTTTCTTAATATTTATGCTTTTTAACTAATAATACATAATATTTAAAAACAAATTCTTCTTAACATTATTATTACTCTTATCTTTTGAACTTTTTATATATAAGATGTATAATAATAATATCTCGGTTCTGATACATATATACTTTCACAAATTTGTTATTCCTTTTTATAATTATCCTTTTAAATCGTTTCTTACATTACCTTTTTAGCCTAATATTCTTAATTACTTATATTTTTTGTCAATAAACTATTCGTTATAAAGTAAAAAAAATTAATATTATTAACTAATGACTAAACTTCTAAAACGCTATAATCTTATTAAAAAAAAAAAAAAACTTAGAGTATTATATAGAAACAAAGATACTCTTACAGTATTTTGTAAAATAAATTAAAGAGAAAAATTGAAATTGAAACTATGTTTTTAATGTATTTATTTTTATGTTGTTAATTTCGGTTAAATTATAAGTTTGAATTAGTCAAAATTAATTTGAGATTTTTCTAAATAAATTGAAGTTGAAAAATAGGTTTTATCGTATGATGTTTTAAATTCTTTAAAAGTTTTAGATTGGAAGGTTAGGAAGAAGTTTGAATTATTAAGTTGAGATTCTTTCTGAACTTAGATTTCCTTTGAGCACCAAGTTGTTGTTCAGACAATGTTAGAGTGATGTTCATTATTACTTGTATTGAACATTGTTATTTAAATTTTATTGTTGTCATTCAAGTGTTATTGTAATCCATCTATCAACAATGTTTCTATTTCAAGGTTTAACTTCAGAAAACAATTTTCTCTCTTTCAAAATTCTCCTAACTCAACTAACAAATAGCTTGTTGAATAGGATAAAAAAATCACATTTTTCTTAAAAAGAGCTCGAATAGAAAATACTTAAATAAAAGTAAAAATATTTTTAACACTCAATTTTAATTAATACTCGATAAAAATATTTAAATTTACAATATAATTAAAAAATTAATCAGTCAGTCCATATCTATCATTTTCAGAGCCATATTAAAAGGAAGAATTTAGTGTTGGAATCAAAGTATAATAGCCAAAGAAAAGTGATAAAAGAACAAGAATCTGCAACCAAACAATCAGAGGAAGAAGGCATGGCCGACCAACTCAAACCTCAGATCCGACCCATATCAAACATCGTCATCGTCGTTGGTAACTTACGCGCCACTGTATGTTATGTTTTTTTGACTTTTTTTTTTTATGGTGTTAATGTTAATGAATAACAGCTATGGAGACGGAAGCACTTCCTATCGTCAACAGACTCGGGCTCACTCGCCACCGTCACTCTTCGTCCGTATCTCTCTCTCCGTTTACACTTCTAAAAACTAATATTAATTATATGATAATTACTTCTTAAAATATTATTAGTTTAGTTCATATACACCCTTCTTAATATATATATATATATATATATATATATATATATATATATATATATAAATATATATATATATATATATATATATATATATATTAACCAATCTAAAATATATTAATCTCATATATATCAGATTTATTTTAAATAATACTTTTTGGCGATTCTTATGAATGGTTCAAAAGTGTGAA
>Ga0209700_108976_pt1 | contig 12145 bp, 3 predicted proteins | sample SiratroredBW_FD_187528 | JGI IMG/M metagenome (GOLD analysis project Ga0209700, IMG submission 187528) | Root nodule microbial communities of legume samples collected from California, USA - Siratro red BW (SPAdes) (version 2) | ecosystem: Host-associated > Plants > Roots > Nodule | place: USA...
ATCTCTGTGTGTGTGTGTTTTTATATATATATATATATATATATATATATATATATATATATATGAAATTATATTTAATTTTAAAAATGTATTGATGAGTAAATATATTTAAATTATTTTTTTATACAACATAATCAATTATTATATTTTTAACATAAATTAATTATGTGTACAACATAAGTAAATTATACGGCATTAACCTATTTCTTCATATATCTACATGAAAACATTTATCTCATTTCTTTAAGAATTGAAGCAAATAAAACCGCCAACCATCCTCCATTCCTTCACTTTCATTTTCCCCTTTATTCATTCCCTAAGATCCTAATAGAGGTAACTACTATCCTTATTTTTCCATTGTCCAATTAATGATTGGTGTATGAATATAATTTAAACCCTCTTCTCTACATTAAATATAAATTTTATTCTTAACTGGAATTCACTGAGAATCACAAAATTATATAAATTTTATTTCATTCTTATTTAATGAAATTTTGACTCTGGTTTACTTTCCTTCTTCAATGTTAATATATATATATATATATATATATATATATATATATATATATATATATATATAAGTTTACACTTTTAGTTTTTCTATTATTCTGATTTTTTGAATTTAAACTCTTTTCTTTTTAGTGGTTTAATATCTCTACTGTTTTAATTATGTGATTATAATTTATAATTAATAACTATATTTAGTATAAATGTTTACGTGACAGGAACACTTAAATCAGTACATTTATGGCAAATGAATATGAAGTTGACAGATAGATCAAAATTACATAACTAAAGTAACGAGAAACAAATTGGAAGAAAAAGGACCAAATTTATAAACTAACAGAAGGTAAAAGGACATGAACATATTATTATGAAGCTGCAAAATAATAACTGAAGAACAATTGCAGAAAATTAGAGGAACAATCTTTGTGGAATTTGCCTTCGGTTTCTCTTTCCTTTCATGTACAAGAGCTATAATTTTATCTCAAATGAAGCTACAAAGTACATCATGAATTGAACCCTTCAAGTTTCTCTTAATACTAGAAGCATATATATATATACATATGAACTTGAACCAGTACTCCTCACTTGATGCATGGAGAACTGAATCTAGGTTCCATATATATCCTTTTAAGCTTCTTACTTTTCCTTTTAGCCTTTGAAAGGGCCTCCAAAAGTATCCAAAAACAAGGGGAAGTTGATACAAGATGTTAAAGGATAGTTAAGATACCATATACATGTTTCCCCATACATATATTTTCTAATACAGATCGGTGAAAGAAAGGAGTAAGATAATCCTTTAAGGTTTTTTCCCCCTTGAGTTTTGTAATTGAATGCTGTTGTGCTGCCTAGAAGGTCCTGAAGGTGGCAATGGCATTGCCTTTGGCAAGAAGCCGAAGAAATTTTGAGAGAAGCCTTGAGACTTTGGCTGCATGTTGAGAACTTGAGTGTGTCTTGAGCCATGACTTGTACCAACCGAGTGCGCCAGCAAAAGCAGCAGCATTAGCCATGCATGGAGATGTCTCCTACCCATTTCACCAAACCAAGGAGAAAGAGAATACTAAAAGAAGAGAGGGAGTGGAAAAGAGAAAGAGATGGATGGGGGAGGTGTTGTCAAACAGGAAAAGGAGAAAAATGTGAAGAGAAAGTAGAGAATTTTGAATGGTGCAAATATACTCAATAAATGAACATTAAAGAATTGGGAGTGCATTATGAAGTGCCAAGAGAGGTTTGTTTATGAAGGATAAATGAGAGAATGGAAGTGGTAGGGGCAATGAAGGAGGAGTGTGCGGAAACATGGGGAGAGTAAATGCAAGATCATGTGATTTGAGATTTGGATGTTAGGAATCATATTTGTGTAAAGCTTTTGGTGGCTTGTAGCATTAAATGAGACAACATGAAGCAATAGTCCTTTTGTCCAATTAAATAGAGACTAGGAAAGCCTTTTAAGGAACCTAGAACGGGTCATTAGGGAGTGTGTTTTAAGTCGGATAAAAGTAGTAGTAACAGTAAAGACACAAAAATGCCAAAAGGGTATTGGCAAATAGAAACACAACTTCAGAAATATTACTATATCACACAATATGGTCCATGGTACCTAATTACTTTGAGAGGAAAAAAAAAACATATTTTAATACAAAGATTCACATAAGATTTAACTGTTGAAATTGCTTCTCTGACTCTCAGACAAAATGTGTGTGTGTGAGGTATTTTTAGAGGAAAAAGGGGAGAGTGTCGTCTGGTTAGGTGAGTTTGTGGGCCTGCATGGAAAATAATGGCTGAGAAATGAACTCAAAGTCTGAAACAGTTGTGCCAAGTCTTACACAGCAATTGGAGAAGTTTCACCTCTTGCTAAACATTTTTCAACAAGAAGAACCTTTTATGAAAAGGCTAAAACTAGTTTTGAGATTAATCTCAACACTTTAGATACCTTATATACTAGTTTTTGAGATGTAGTCACCCTAGCAAAAAGAGTCTAAAAATGAGGTGAAGAATTCCACAGTGATGTGAGATTGTGAGGCATGGGAGAGGAAAACATGGAAGCATTAAAACTTATTGCAAATTGAAAAGAAAAAGCTCCCCACTCTGCTATCCTACACACATAGGGAATTGATGAATGAGGCGTGTACTGCATGAGTGGATAGGCCAAGGAGTTGGGTTTCCTTGACATAATAACTAAGGGTAGGTCCATGAAATGCATCCAAACAAGAAAAGACACACAAAGTTGGACCCACATGCTCTATGTATAAAGGGACAGATATGATTGATGACATGAGAGGGTGGATTTTGTTGTAAACTCACCCTGTGAGTTTTCAGCACAGGGAAACCTCAATGCTCATAATTTATGCAAGAATGGAAACTAGTAGAAATAAAAGGTGAAACATTGATTTGATGTCCCCAGAAGAACATGATGTAAGTGTAACTGTAAAGTTTTCCAGATTGTTGTCAAAATTATTGCTATTTTGAGAAAAGATTAGCAACTTAATGGATGAACACAAGTGGTAATTAGGTAGTTGTATGGAAGTTCTTTCATTGAACCCTTATGTGATCATGGTTTATACCCAAAGGTTTCTAATTGATTGGTTCTTATATGCCTTGGAAATGTGGTTTTCTGTTCAACATGATTCAAAAATTAGTATTTCCCAATTTAGAGAGAGAAAGCACATGAAGAAACTCATAGAGAGAGAAAGCACATGAAGAAACTCATAGATAAAGGGATATCGTAAAATTGACCAATGCTACAAGGCGTGTGTTCAATTTGGCTTGTGAGTCTCTGAATAACTACTTTGTTGCTTACATAGAAATGAGTGAAAAAACATTAAAAATAGTGAAAGAGATAATTCATTTGTAATTTTTAAACGATTGTGACTACAATTTATTTTTTTAACCTCGGTATTAATTAGAAAGAAAAAGATAACTAATTTCATTGGATATCTAGCTTAATTGTTCATTAATTTTTGTTTTAGAAAAGAAAAAGGGATTCAAGACCTTTCTAGCCTATGATTCTTTTCATGATGTTAAAATTCTAGTAATCTTTTTTTTTTTCCTTTTTATTGAATCGATGATGTTGTACTTTCAACTACTTTTTGGAATATTTCAGTAATTGTTTTATGTTTATTTATATTTTCTTCGCACACATTCTGATACGTATTATAATATTTAAAACAATTTAAAAAATTTATAAATTTCAGAAAATATTTTCCGAATGGAATCAAATTTTCTGGAATGCTTCTGAAATACCTAATTCGAAAGTTTTTTAATACGTTGCAGGTAACGTTTTCTGATTTTAAAAGGTTAATGGGAGGTGCAGAAAGTAATTAGGATAGTGAAAAGAACAATTATCTCGTTAGTGTTTCAAATTGAAAAGACACTCTTTCGGACCAATATACCAAAGCAAAGCCCAATTCCTTTGTAATATTCATTGTTGTTTTTCACTCTTCAAAGAACGTGTAAAACGTAATAGAATCCCTCCCTCTAACCTAATTAATCATTGGGAATTATCTCACCTAATTGTGAGAATCAAGAAAATGAGGATTCTAACCCTTAAAAGTGTTAAATCGAAGGAGAAAGGAGGAAAAAAATTGGGGAAATCGAAAGAAAATTTATCTCTAAAAAAGATTTCATATCAAAAAAATGTTAGGAACCCACTTGGTGACATGCTCTTTCAAATATATTATCTTTTATTCTTGAAATTTATTAAAAATTACAAAAAAATATAGAATTCACATTTTATTCAATGATTCTCTCTGGACTATGTAGTTTAATAAAGTGAATTAATGAAAGAAATCGCTCCTAAAAATGTTCTTTTATTTAAAAAAAAAAGTGTGGAACTCACATTTTGTTTAACGATTCTCTTTTAACAATGTAATTTTTAATAAACTTAAATTAATAAAAGAGATTGCTTAAGAGATTGCTCCTAAATTTTTTAGAAAAATACAAGGTGTGGTCCTTTTGTGTTAGAAATAAATAGGTGTTTTTACTTGTTCTAATTATAAAAATTTCTCTTTGAAATTATTAATTACTAATTTTCATTTTTATAATTCAATTTCAAATAGAAATATAGTTTAACTATACAAATATGTTGAAAATACGATTTATTAAGATGTTTTATTTTATTTTATTTTAAGTTGTCTCTAAAACACAATTAGGAGGCCGGTCCTTGAATTATTAGGAACCGTCTTTGAAGTTCTTGAAATTAAAATCACATATCATGTAAAGAGATAATTCACGTTGATTGCAATAATTCACTAGTGTAATGACAATTTACTATATAATGTTCAGTTTAGATAAACTAAAAATACCTGTTTGTGAAATAAATAATTTTTAAAATAATATCTCAAGACATAGGAAAATAATATTTTCTTATTAAAAAATAAAAATGACTTTTTTAAATAAAGAGGGTAGACAAACACACAAAAAACTAGATTTCTTTTATTCTATAAAAAAGGCACTTTTTTAAAATTAAGCACAAGCAAACTCATCCAATATTTTATTAATTTTTATAAAAATATTTTTAAGCTCAAATACATATATATTGATAATAATTTAGAGTTCCACAAATTGATTTCAAGAAATCAGTATAACCCAAACACTTCAAATGTTATTTAAAGCATTTGTGTTAATATGTTAGTCCCAAGAAAAACTACATATAAGCTCTTATGACCTTGTAAACTTTTGGACAACATATACTCCTCATATATATCAAAATATACATGCTCACATAATGAATATAAATATCTCTCATTTCTCAAATAGGCTATCACTTATTCCCACATATGAGAAACACATAGCACAAACAATCAAAATCAACCACATCCAAAAGTGTCCTCCATTTAGGGTATTGGTTTTCTTTAGATTTTTAATTTATGTGTCACTTGACAACCATTATGGAGCCTTTTGAGCTTGAAATTTTTTGTTAGAACTCTTTTGTTGAAGGAGATGAATTATCACCTTCCTTTATTGAAGGGATAGCCTTTATGTTATTTGAATAAAAGGTAGGAGTGGGCGACACGTGATGGTTCGCTTCTCACCAAAAGTGATCTTTCATTACTTGAGATCAATTCCGTAAGGGATTCCCACTACAAGGCTATGCCATTTCCACTCTAAGATTATTAATATTGCGTTTGGATGAGAAATTTGAACTATTAACACAAATTGAAATATATGATATTTGAATGGTTTGAAAGAGTTCTCTTTATTTTTAAATATTTTGTTTGATGAAATAATTAAAATATTTTATATTTCAATTTTCATGTTTAGGTAAAGTAATGCAATTTCTCTATTAAGATAAAATTCTATTTCAAAAATAATTATTTTAAATTTCTCAAATAAATTAATTACTTTTTTTAAATTACTCATCCAAAAACATATGAAGAATTTTACCTTACCTCACAAAGAGTATGTTATCTAAAATTGTTAATATATATATATATATATATATATATATATATATATATATATATATATATATATATATATATATTAACGTGTGACACTTATTATTATTTTAGATTATATTTTATTTAATTTTATCAAAAACATGTTTTATTGTAATTTTAATTTTTGAAGTTTTATTTTAATACGAAGGTTAAGAAAAAAGAATTTGTTCTCAATCAAATTAAAGATACTTGAGGAAGATTAACATGCCTTTAAAATAACAAGTTAAAAGTATTAGCGTTACATGAACACTAAAGATATTGTATACTTCCTTTAGAAGCACAATAAGATAAAAACTTCAAAACAAATGTTATAAATTTAGATTTCGAGATGCAACTGGATCCTATAACAAAGAACATTTATACAACATGAGATAAAGAGTAACTAAAAATATTAATAAATTAATTGGTGTAATTGTTAAGCCAAGAATATATAAGGATATTATTCTTAAATGATATAAATTGTTTGATCCATGTAATTCTTCTCTTCCTTCTCAATAACACTCGTTAATTCAATTAATTGTTTTTACTTTGCTTTCAATGCTTATTTTGACCAATGCTTATTTTGACCTGATCAACCTAATCTTGATTTTATAATTTTAACTATAGTTGGAACCTCTCTTTTAATTTCATTCTAGGTAAAAAAAAAAAATACTAATACCACTTATATTTTAGGAATAAGGGTAAAACTCATAAATAAATTTTATATTTTCGGTCATAATGTTCATTGCTTAAAAATTTTCTTCAATGAATAAAGATCTTATTTAAGTAATTGAGAACTTCTCCCATAAAAGATTAGAGTTACATTAAATTTGTGAATCGACAACTTAATTGAGTGAACAAAACCATTGGATAAGGAATAGATTAAACTGCATGAAAAAGATTAGTCAAATCAATTATCAATGATTAGGGGAGGGGGACAAGGATGAATATTGCAATGTTCTTTCAAGCTGAAGTATTGTTGAACTATAATGAACTTCACTTGAGGAAAGTATTCGAATGAAGGGAGAAGATATGAAAAGTATTCATTTGAAAAATGAAGGACATATGGGAGATAAACTTGGGGTTTGTGAGATTCATAAGGGTAAAAATAAATGTGATGTAGCTAAAGAGGGAACTAGAAAACAATAAGATAGAAAATATCAAGATCGATATTAACATACCAAGATTCAGTAAAGGTGAAAATAATAACCAAAGCAAAACACATAGAAAGTAGGGAGTATATCTACTAGAGACAGTTAAAAGCCTAAGACAAACGATAAGAGAATGTGAGGGAAATGAAAAAAAGATAAAATGGGTAGAGAAGAAGAATTCGAAAAAAGAGAGTGAAAAATAATGGAGGGGGCGAGATGTAAATATTCCAATGACAAAATTCAAAGCTAGAAAAAGGTTAGTTGGGATATTTGCATGTAAAAAAAGCTTTATGAATTCTCTTTATTGGGAAAAGAAAGAGATATGAATTCAAAATTTTGTGAGATGAAACAATGCTTGTGATAGGGTCAATGGGGGAGACCCAAAAAATGCTCTATGCAAAAGGTGATGATCTAGGATAAGTGTTTTATTATGTGGATAAATGGAACCCAAATATTATCTTTGGAAATAAGCTAGCATGACTTCTATATGTAGGAATTCCAATGGGTTTGATGGAGTAAGGATATTGAAGAATATAATCAAAGTATTATTGCACAATAACCATATCATATTGAAGAATGAACTAAGAACAAGAAGCATGGACAATAGTGGAATTGAAATAAGAGAACAAATGTAGGTGTCACAGGTGAACGAGACACATTCAAGACGAAGAAATGGTAGGTAATGAGATAACAATGATAGTGAAATAAAGAACGGTGGTCAGAGTGATGTACACTCAACCTACCTAATGGAAGAATTGTCATGTCAAGGGATTACGAGGATGCTAGTCTAACAAAGGATTAAAGTATGGAAAATGTGCCCTTGATCTAGAAGAAGAATGATAAGCTACCTATATCTAGAGGTATGTTCAATCTCTTTTCTAAAATGTAGAGTGTATTTTGGGTGGCTAGTAGTTAAGCGTGGAATGGATAGCAAAACATGTTACTAGTTTTACTAACATCTCTTACTAGATCTTCCCATGATATGTTGATTAAAGTAGTAAGGGTGAAGTTGAAACTACTTTATAAATATATAATAATTTATTATTTTATGTGTCGGCTGAGTGCGTCCTCCATTTTTTTAGCATGTTAATACCTAATTTAACTTGGTGACAAATTGTTAAGGCAGTTCAATCCAAACACAAATCAACTTAGAAATCCAAGCAATTAAATCACAACCAAAATTACACAGACAACCTAAACCAACAAAATCAAAACCGCATAACCAATAAGTCAGAAATCAAACTTCCATTTGCAATGAAAAATCAAGCATTGTTTTCAAATGATACGATAACCCACCAACCAAAAGTCTTAAACTCTAAAGGTACATACAAAAAAAAAATTGATTTGTGTTACCAATTAGCTAAAAAAACAACACAACAAACCTAATTGTGTAAAATCTGAAACTTACTAGCTCCAAAATGTAGAAACAACAACTAAAACAACTTCTAAACCACCTCACAAATGGAGAATACCAGCTCAAATGGAGAAATCCACCCCAAAACAACAAACTCTCAATGTACAAATAAAAAATTGCACTTAGTGCAAATAAACCCAAGGAAATCACGATTAGTTAAGCAATATGACTTACTCGTTTTTAGATTATAGACAAATGGCGATGGTGAAGGCCCAATTTTGGTGTTTTATACCCAATTCCACAAGCATACGTTCTTGCATATGAAATGGAAAAAATCAATTAGTGAAATGGGAAGAAAATAGTCATTTGTTGGTTTGTTAAGGCAGAGCGGTGAGTTTTTGTGATTTCGAGACACATCAGCGAAGTTGTAGAGGAAAGAGCTTATCACACACAAGAAAAAGTGTGAGACAGAAGAAAGGGAAAGTGGGTATGTAAGGATTTTTAATTGCATTATGTGTCAGCCAAGCCAATGCTAAAACTCACTCTTGCTACACACACAAATATATTAAAAAATTAAATATCACTCTAATGTTCTTTTATTTAATTAAAAACAATTATCCCTTTCGATGTCAGTTTAGTTGACGCTATCTCTTTTTATGTTTTGTTTTCATTTAGCGCCGATTTTAGAATGGGTCTGACCATCACAAATTTTTTCATTATTTTAACATTTGTTTAGAGTGGGTTTGGCCAACACTATTTGTTTTCCTTCTATGATCGATATTATTTTCTTACCGTTATTAGACAGTTTTCTTATAGTGGGTGATTACAAATGTGTGATTTAATTTTTTGTATCCATTGAATTATCTAAATATCTAAAGTTAGTGTTTTTAATCTCATAATCATGTCATAATGACTAAAATCACACCTATAGCCATGTATGAAAAATACAATGTTTAAGGGTATATTTAAGCAAACATTTTCATAAAATTTTATTACGATAGAAAAAAAATGAGTTTCTTTCTAAGTCGAAACTTAATTAATGATAAATTAATTTGCATTGAATTTTCCAATATTTTTTTAACTTAATTAAGTTTTAAATATCTTATAAATTTAAGTATTTTTAATTGACTTTATATTAAAAGAATTATTATATTTAGTACTTAATATATTCTTCTTACTTTTTTTAAATACTCTCTTGTTTTATTTTGTTATTAACAAGATGACATTATCATTATTCTCATTTTTACGTATTTAATTCGTCAATTTTCTTTTCCTTCTCTTCTAACTCACTGATCAACTTTTTCTTAAAAAGAAAAAAGTTAATTGACTAGTTAAAAGATATCTGGAGAATGAATTGAATACAAAAATATTTAACAGTGATATAATCTCATTAATAACAAAAATCAACTAACAAAATACTCATACAAAACTAGAAAAATATTTAAACTATTTAATATGAGATACAGATACTTGAAATACAATTAAAGTTAACTTTTTAAATTTTTTTTCTTACCTGCACATTTCGTCTCAAACTAACGTTATCATGAGCCACCCACTCAAAATTTTACGACTATCAAATGATCCTGGCATCTTCTTCATATTGGTCAGTGATACGGGTTCTGCGATCTCATGTGTGATCATGAAGAAAACTGAAGGTTTTGCAGTCAAAATTGATGACCCCAAAGTAAACCAAATTAAATTGACTTCAATAATACCATAGTACTCGCCAATTCATGGCACCAGACACTGCAATAAATCAAAACCCTATCTCTCTTCAACCCTTTATTTATTTCATGCATTTATTCTTCCATTTTCAAACTTCTTTACAACACTAAATTTTTAACAACTTTCACTTTTTCCTTCCCGCGCAACTGTGTAAATTTCATTTTTTATAATATATCATTGTTTATGTAATATTACATTATTAAAAAATTGCTTATTAGGAGCATTAACTATATATGTCTTTCTACTAATAATGAGATAATGTGTTGCTGATCTTGATGAATTGTTAAAACAAATTATGAAGATAATGGTTAGTGAACAAGTTTCTATAAGAATAACAAGTTAATTATTACCATTTTTTATTATTGAAGAATGAAAATTTCTTTTATATGAATTGAAGATGGACATGTTAACTTCAACCTAGGGGATTAACAAAACCAAAATTGTTATAATAATGCATTGGTAGATTATGATAATGTTGGGTAGTTTTTAAATGTGTGATTTAGCAATGCTTCCATAGAAAAATGCATGAGTGGTTGATGTTGAGAGATGAGAAGAAAATGGTATAATTTATAATGCATTTCATTAAATTTTTCAAGCAGTCTTAGGATCAATTTTTAGGTGAATCTAGTGTACCTGGTGAAAATTGAACTAAGCAAACTATAAAACCTTAAGGAATTAATGCATGATTTACTAAATTCCTGTAATTTTTTTAAATTTATAAAAATAAATAATTTTTTTATTTTTTATATAAATGAATAAATTGTATTTGAAGAATGATTTATTCATTTTAAAAATTTTTCTAAACACGATTAATCCCTTTATATAAAAAAAATAAAAGTTTATCTATTTCTATAAATTTCAAAAAAATTACACCAATTTCACAAATTTTTTTCTTTTGGAGAAAAAGAAAGATGACAAGTTTAAGAGAGTACAAAGACAAAAATATTTTTATTTTTATTTATACTGTGTTCTTTTTTTCAGAAGAGATATTTATGTCATTTATGCATGTTTTTCTCTCTTTCTTTTTCACATTTTTCACAGGTAAGCAATTTTTAAATTATCTAACTTTTTTTTCTTTCACCTTTTTTTCTTCACACTAGTTTCTTGAACCAATCATTAACTGTGAGAGACACTAATCACCTGGTGAAAGATGATGGTTATCATAATTTGATAATGGAATGTACACGTAACAACGTGATAAAAAATGCTTTAACGGATATTAATAAAATAATAGTTAAATAATATAAAGCAATATTTGAGAAAAAAATTCATAATTCAACAATACTAAAAATATAAATAATATATATTTTATAAGTTTAAAATATATAAAGTACACATAAAAAAATCAATTTAGATATATCGTAACATTTATACGTCTAACATTCAAGAAGTGCAAATTAACATTCTTTCACAATGAGAAGTTAAGATCTACGACAAAAAAAAGCAAAAGCAAAAGCAAAATAACGTTATATTAAGAACTTTATTATTATTGTAAATAAATTATAGAAAAACTTAGATATTTTTTATTGACTCGTTATAAATCTGTATATTTATTTATTTATTTTTATCAATTTTCTAGTTTATTAACTCATACATTTTGGGATTGATTTAATTCTAAATTCGCTCTCTACAGTTAGAACAGATTAAACACAAGACCAGTTCCTTGGTTTCTGGTTAAATTGGTCAATCTGATTGATTATTTCTCATAACTTACGGGGAAAAAAAGTGTACTTAACAAAAAGATATATAATAGTCTTGAATATTGTATCAATTGGCTCGGCAATTAACTTCACGCGATGTTAACAAAAATAGAAAAGGTTGAATGTTTACTTTAAATTTAAATTTGGAGTGAATAGGTAGAAAAATAGAAAAAAAAAAGTAAAAAAAAAAGTGTGATAAATAAGGTGGTGAGAAAGAGATGAAGAAAAAAAAAATAATAATTCAAGGATTATTGATAAAATTCACATATAGTTTACATTATTATTTTTAATAAT
>Ga0209700_108978_pt1 | contig 12143 bp, 4 predicted proteins | sample SiratroredBW_FD_187528 | JGI IMG/M metagenome (GOLD analysis project Ga0209700, IMG submission 187528) | Root nodule microbial communities of legume samples collected from California, USA - Siratro red BW (SPAdes) (version 2) | ecosystem: Host-associated > Plants > Roots > Nodule | place: USA...
CAGAAAATGAACTTACTCTAACGGAGGTTCTGATCGGATAGACTTGCTCTATTCTCCGCCACGAGTCCAACGGTGGGCTCCGCTTGAGAAACTGATGAGGTATGGAAGCAGAGACTTAGAGAGAAGTCAGAGGAAAAGAGGTTAGGGGTTTTAGAGAGATGATGACTTGAGTTGAAATGAGACTTGACTACTTACTTTTTCTATAAATACGCATTTTTAGTTTAATAATATAATAATCAAGTGCTTATTCCACTTCTACCATTTCACTTAAATGACAGATTTTCTAGGTTGTTACACTGTGTTTGTTTTTGGAAACATCACATGTAAAAATTTAATTCTAGATATATATCCATTCCCAACAAATAAATAAAGAGAAACTTACTAAAAGGGCTACTTCCAATTAAACATATAGTGAATTTGAATATATAAATAAATGAAAATCTATTTCAAAAATATAAAGAAAAGGCAGAAAAATTTATTTTAAAACAAAGGTGAATTCTGTAAAATAAAATTTGAATAATTAATATTTTCTATTTTTTTTAATTTAAATAATAAAAATATTAATACCCATAGGATTTAAACCATTTACACTAACAAATTAATCTGAAATTGCGATTTCTCCCTTGTTTCTTATGTCCCTGGTTTACTATACTTCAAATAGGAAGATTTTTAAATAATTATTTTCTATCCTTACACTGTTGAAATATACCGAATTTCAATTCTCTATTATGAATCCTTCCATATCTCATTATTCCAAACTACATTATAAATTATTCTTACTTACCCACATCTTCATTTATTAATATCTTTTATTTATTAATATCTTTTATGTCAATTATACAAACACTTTTTTATTCTTTTGATTTTTCTACTAAACAATTATAAAATCACCCACCCATTTTCTTTGTTTTTTATTCTATTTTTTTTGGGACCCAGACATAAAAAAAAGTTGGATGAGAAAAATTCAGGCTTAAAGCACCCTCTTTTCAAAATCTGCTTCTATTTATTTTTTATTCAGAATTGACCCTTTCTTTGCCGTAGTTATGGACAATTGTCAGTTTATCCCACTCACACAGTGTTCCTATTCAAGCCACTCTTTCAGACATATCAGGCTAAGAAGAATAGACTTTATTTTTTCTTGGATAGGTTATATATATATATATACTAAAATTATTTGTCATATTCAGAAATATCACACACCAGTGTCCATCTAAATTTATATAATTGCTACATACTTTAAAATTTTAAATTATATATATAATATGTTTTTTAAATGTATTGTTATACAAGTATAATTACACTATCAAATGAGATTAGTGTATGTTTTGACTTCAAATGTGTTAAAATAGTATGATGAAAAAATATTTTAATAAAGATAGAATAAAATATTTATGAATATTTTGTAACAAAATGTATCTATTTGATTGATTTTTTTTCAAATATATTATCAGATTTTGAGGCTGTTCTCAGTATATGGAGTGATGAGCAAGTTTTGCGTCAATATTTTATATGTAATGAATATCCTTTTTACTTTTAGATTTGGTTCTTTTAAGAAAAAAAGAATTTTTTTAGAAAATAAAAAATACTTGCAATAATTGTGATAGAATTAAATAATATCTATTATAATAAAATTAAATATTAATCAGTAATTTATGTCAACAAATTAAAAATTTAAAAATATCTACAGTAAAAATTTATGAAAGTTAACAAATGCTCCAGGCATATTCTATAGGCACACTTTTGTCCCTTTCATATGGACACCGCTTATTGGTTGCAGGGTAATATTCTTAGAATCGGTGACGTATTATTGTTTTCGATTTAATGCTATTTTTTTTATAACTTTTTATACAAAACAAATATCTTCTTTTCTGTAATTTTTTTAAATTATTATCATTTTCTTTTATTTATTTTATATTTATATTTATTCCAAAATTGCACATAGAGAGAAACATAGCGTCTTTTTGCATGTATGAAAAAATAAACGAGATATTCTTTTTTATTTTGCGTGCAAAGGGAAATAATGCTATTTTCTTTATATGTTTTTATACAAAACAAAAATCTTCTTTTGTGTAATTTTTTAAAATTACTATTTTTTTTCTATTTCTTTTATTTTTATATTTATTCCAAAATTGCACGTACATAGACATAGTGTCTTTTTCATGAAAAATAAACGAGATATTATTTCTTATTTTGTGTGCAAAGAGAAACAAAAATATTTTTTTCTACTATTTAATTCTATATTTCAGGTTTTAGAATAAGAATTAAGAGATGCAATTATTAGTTCAGATTTCATATCCAAATTATGTAGTTTCCCAATATTTAAATAGAAAGGAAAATGTATTTGGAATGGAAAAAAGAATCTGACAGTAACTTTTTATGGCAAAAATACAAAACTAAAGGGGACCAAAATTAAATAATATATATATATTAAATTTTCATTTACACGATGAATAAATAAGTAGTAGTTGTATTATTTTAGAAGCAATGATCAGTACCTTGTTTGGGACCACATCCATGACAAAACAACTGTCCACTAGAAAACGCACTTATCACTTATCAACAACAACCTCTGACCCTTCCTTACCGCAAAAGTCTCAGAACCCTATCCGTTGCATAAACCAAGATATTTTAATACAATCAAGAGTTACAGTTGCTACTCACCTTTCTCCATTACATAATTTTATCTATTAAATATAACATTATTTAATCTCAAATCATAATTTAGCAAATTTATATTCAAATAATAATAGTAATTACATCCTTAAAATTTCATCAATTTAATATCTTAAAGAATAAGTAATTATCAATAAAACTTTTAGGCATTTAATAGGTCAATTTTTTTTATTGAATAATTAAATTCAAATTACCTCACAAGTTGAAAAAAGAAAAGAAAAAAGAAACCTTAACCTTAAGATATTTTATCAAAAAAGAAAAAGGAAGAAAAAAAGGTAGCTAAGATATTTTAGTTTACTTCTCTTTTCTTGTGAATTGAAGAATCCTATCTCAACCTGTTATTACAGTACACATAAACAGTACATAACCAAACTGAACTTTGTTTAACACAACAACACATTCACAGTGACACCAACCACTCTCTTTCTCTCTCTCAGACACACAAAAACACACACACAATCTCTCTCTGATCTTGTTGCTTCATTCACCAATTCAACTCCTTTGTTCTTTGTTTCATGGAAAACTGTCTCATCCACCACCACCATCACACACTCCTTACTCTCCCATCATCATCTCATAAACCCCACTTCAGATTCTTCAAAAGGCCTGATTTTGGTGGCGGTGGTGGTGTTTTTTCTTTGTTACACCACAGGCGTAGACCCTTCACCAGAGCAAGTGCCGGAGCCAGCCCATGTGAGTTTAGCAGCCTGAACTCGCCTCTGGAGCCACGCTCCATGGTGGGGAAGTTCCTCAGTGGTGTGCTTCAGAACCACCCTCAGATGTTCCATGTTGCTGTTGGGGAAGAGCTCAAGCTCTTGGCTGAGGATCGTGATGCGGCACATGCTCGCATGGTGCTTGGTTCTGTCACTGATGAGGCCTTGCTGCACAGGTTGGTTGGTGGATTATAACCTTTTTTAGACCCTTTAATTTTTGTTTTCTTTTAGAAGTTGTTTTATGAGGTTTGAATTTCATGTGGTGTTTTGGAACCATTTTTTCATGTTGAAATATTAATCAAACTGTAGTTAAGGATTCTATTTTGTTATGACTTTACTTGAAAATCTGATCTGTTTTAAGGTTTTGAATTGTGGTTGCGGCGGTTTCAACCTTGATATTGTGAGAAAGTGCTGGTGAAAGTGGCTGATGTGGTGGAGACAAAAACCTATTTGTGATAAATGTGACTGATGTGGCGGAAACCACAAAAACCTTTATTTTGCCGCCATAATTGTTGTCCTGGACCACTCTTTACAACCTTGGCATGTTAGTTAATGATATGTGTGACTTCAATGAGGAAATTTTGGTGATTCTGTGTGTGAAGTTACAAACCCTGCATCTGGGGTTTTGTTAATAGATGTATGAGGGGGATGTGGAAGTGCGTGAAACAAATTGTGTTTTTCTGATTTATCTGGGTGGGTTAATCTTGTTTTTTGGCTAAGGTTCCTGATTTTACCTTAAAGGGGAAAGAACTTTGAACTCAATTTTCTAAACTTGCAGAGGTCAGAGATTTGTAAGGAACCAGAACTAACCATGTTGTGAACCTTAACGAGCTTCATTTGATTTTTTTGTGGTTATACATGTTTCACATTTGTTAGATAAAACACTATTTTTGGAGTGTAAGGGAAGCTATAATTGAAGGGAAGAACAGATAAAACAGGAAAGGTTGGTAGGCGAAGAAAGAATCAAGAAGGCAGCTTATTTGAGATGGAAAATCTTAAAACATTCATAGAAAGAACGCTGAAGAGTCCAAAAATGAAGACCTTCCTGTTAAAAATTTTCATGACCAAGTGATGCTCTTTAAGATGCTAGCATGGCACTTCAAATCTCCAATCATATAGGTCTTAGCTTGTAGTGCAGTTGTAACAAAGTTTTGGCTTACAGATTTATCTTTGTAGCTGAACATTTAAACCAGTCCAAGATAAAAGAATGCAATTATTAGTCATCAAGAACTACTAAAAATTGTTCTATCTGAAAGTAAAAGGCTTAGACATAAGTGTTTTGCTGCTTCTGAGCTAGCATGGTAAATGATACTCCACAGGGAATGCTAGGCCAGAGACATAATCAATGCGATGGGCTTAATATGGATCAAGAGTTTATGTTTATTGGAAAATTCAGACAAAATCTACTGTTTTTATGATTCTAGTAATTCCTAGAGCATTGATAATCATTCAGTAGTGAATAGCGTTTGGGTCCAGGGTAGAGGCAGAGGAACAAAAATAGGAACTGTCATTTCAAGTAACCTCTAGAAGGGGTTCATAGAGAGGCCTGTTTCGGGTATTTTCTTTTTCAAAGTAACACTGGAGATTGTAGGAGAAATACAAGTCATCATCAATTCAGGGATGAGTATAATAATAGTATTATCTAGTTTTATTGAATCAGAGATTGTATTTTTGCAGCTTATTTAGGACGTGGAAGGTACAGCAAATAGTTCAATGAACATGTGAATGTCTTCTTGTAACTTAGTATTTCTCCTCCTTCCACCAAATGAAGTATGTATTCTGCAAAACAAGCTTTTATGGAACCATAGAACATTTGTATTATGGAAAGTGTCACATTTTACGTGGGTTGTCAACAGGTTATTTTGGCCAACATTTTCTAAGCGCATGTAAAAATATTGAAAGAGCTTGCCAACTATATATTGATATCTATCTGTCATGCATGTTTACCCACCTTATTATTTTTCTTATGTATTAGTATAAAATATCAAAAACTTCAGAGATCATTCACTTTATTAGAAATTGTGCTGTATCCACCATTTGTTTGATATTCTAGTGATAGCAGAATTGGGCATGTCCTCTCTGGCTTTCTTTTATTTTGTTATGATGGTCTTCAAATCCCTTAACTATGACCAGCATTCTATTTAGTTGTCAATCTTATAATCTGAGAATAGGTTTGCACCAAAGGTAATTTTAGGTCTATACCTTAACACCTTGGCACTGGACATTCTTAAACAAAACATCCAAGAACCGATAGCCGTTGTGTCGTTGCATTCATTTTGCAATTGATATAATGATAGTTGATGAATCAAGAAAAGTACAAAATTTGTAAGTCCTTGTAGAGAGGACAAGGTAGCAAGGTTTTTTTGATCAAGTAGGAGTAAGACAAAGCCTAAGGAATGTAAGTTCAGTAAGATGTGGATTCATGATGTTTTAGAGGTAAAAATTAGGGACTTATCATACCACAACTTGCATTGTCTGGTCATCATTCCTGGTCTAAAGCTAAACCAAACTTTCTCTGACCCTGTTTGATTTTTTTTGTGGAGAACTATCTGCTCCAAAAATTAGTGGCCTTTTTCCTGTTACACGTAGATCTTTAGAGGCTGACAAATCAATGGTTACATGATTTTAAGTTGGAGATTTTAAAATCTTCTTCTCTGGATTGTACCTTCAAACTTTGAGCATGAACAATCAGCATTTCTTGGTGTCTCTTCTTATCTGTTGACAGTAAAACTTCTCTCTTCTTACTGGTAGTAGAGGATAGCTTACAACTATTGGTTCCCTCTGAAACCTTCAAATACAATGTACTAGCTTTTATGAGATTTGAGATGCATGAACTTTTTCTGATGGCCATTTCCTTTCCCCACTTTGACCTGAATTGTCCTGTAACATCTTTTAAATTGTTTTAATTGGAGTTAAATATTGATGGTCTTTTCAGATATGAAGCAGTATCTGCATGATTAAATGAATCCGGGTAATGCCTGGCATCAAGTCATGCCCTGGAATGAAATAAACAGAACAGTTAAACCTTCGTCTTAAATTCCTCAGTAGTTGCATAACAAACTTGTAGCTATCCATTGAAAGATGTTGACTTGAACCTTTTCTGAATGCCAGGAGGATTGCACAACTAAAAGAGAATCAGTGTCAAATTGCTGTAGAAGATGTTATGTACTTGCTGATTTTTTACAAGTTTTCTGAGATCAGGGTCCCTTTGGTACCAAAACTTTCTAGTTGCCTTTACAATGGCAGGCTAGAGATATTGCCTTCTAAGGACTGGGAACTAGAGTCTATTTATAGCTTGGAAGTTTTGGATATGATAAGGGAACACATAACTACTGTAACTGGCTTGAAAGCAAAATCTAGTGTAACTGAGTGTTGGGCAACAACCCAAGTTAGACAATTCTTACTTGCCCGAGTTTATGTTGCTTCCATATTATATGGTTACTTTTTGAAGTCAGTTTCATTGAGGTACCACCTAGAACGAAATCTATCTTTGGCTGACCATGATATTCACCTTGGTCATAGGACTTCCCTTATGTGTTCTTATGGATTCAAAGATGCCATCTTTGGCCACTTGAGTAACATGCCATCCTTAGGGCAAGGGTTAGTCAGGCCAGAAGAGGAAGTTGAGGACTTAAAATGTTATGTTATGAGCTTTCATCCTGGATCATTGCAGAGATGTGCCAGACTGAGATCTAAGGAGGCTGTGAATTTGGTTGGTAGTTATAGTTGTGCACTTTTTAACAACAAGGAATCGGGTTCTTTTGAAAATGATGATGTTATTTTGACTTCATTTTCTAGCTTGAAGAGACTAGTCTTGGAAGCTGTTGCTTTTGGATCTTTCCTGTGGGAGACAGAAGATTACATTGACAATGTCTATAAGCTTAAGGAGGACTAAGTAGTGTAAGGGCACTAGTAGCCAAAAAATTTCTGAGTTGTGAAGCGAATTCTCCTTGTATATAGAGTGAGTTTTGGTTTTAGCTTTTAAATGTTGGGATTATGTTTATATTGTATATATAGTACACCTTTACTCTATATAATGTAAAGTTCTAGTGCTTGGACTTTCTAAGTTGATAGATATTTTAAACAGTACAAAGTTGTTTGGATCAATATCTTTTGAATATTTTCCAGGTTTTCACATTATCACACTAGAGAAAAGAATTTTGCTATTCCTAAGTTCTTTTTGTAGAATTCTTCAATCAAATGCAAATATCTATTATGCAGATTGCTGAGGCGAAACTTCAGTTTTGATTAGATAATGATACCAAAAACACATAAGGAAATGAATATAAGTTTTATCAGGATGAAACCAAAAGATCACATGAATGTCATGACACATGTTGCATATAATACTGCAGAGTTTATGCATCTTCAAGTTTAGAATTGTTTATGCTTGCACTTCTCTAATAACATGTGCCTCCAGGGATGAGTTACTGAAGCTTAAGAGTTCAACAATCCTAATATTGTCCTTAGAATTGGATTGTGTCCACTTGGTCATTTCTTGCATTCAACTTCCTTTAATCTTCAATTTTCCCTTCTCCTTTCATTTGACATGTCATGGTGAAACTTGTCAGTATGGACTTGTTCGATGAGAAGATTATTTTTTTTTTCTTTTCCCTTTTTATAATTGTATTAATAATGACATAAATGTCACCTTATTTTTACCATGATTTTCTTTGTTTATAGATTTTTCTATTAAAAAAAAGATTGACCATTAGTTGAAGGTCTATTACTATCTCAATCTCAAGGTCTAAACTAAACAGAATTAGTGAATAAACACTGATTTTCACAAACACTACATGTAAGGTCCATCAAAAGTTTAGTATGTATTTGATTTTTCATTGTTTTTTTTTTTTTTTTTTTTTTTTAATTATTCCTTGCAAATGGTCCAAGAAGATGTACATAACAACTAATCTATGAACTTGTTGCTAGCATATTTTGTAACCAAATGATCAAAGAAATAGTGCAGTTCTCATATTAAACCTTTAAGATGGTTTTGTTTTTCTTGGTCAAAGCTTTTGATGCAGTGTTGGTTTTTCTAAGGACCTTATTGTTAAAGATGATAATGGAAGTAATAAATTTGCTAGCCCTTGCAGTGTTTGGATCTTCTTACTTGTTATTGGATATGTGGTTGTGGTTCTTGCAGGAAATAAAAGACCTCACTTGAAGATGGTTTGAAAGATCAATTTTGACAGAGCATTTGATAGAGTTCACCAAATTTGTAATTTTTAATAAATTTTAATTGATGATAGGAAATTTGTTTAAAATAGTGCATTTCACGAATATTATACTTCATTTTTTTGAAGTTTTGGTTCTATAAAAATATAATTAGCACTTAAGCACCCACAAAATAACAAAGCACACTCTTAAGAATCTTTATTAATAGACACACATTTAGTACTCATCTCATATAAATACGATTATATTTAATTTTAATTATTTAATATTTTTATTTTATCTCTTATAAATTATAACATTTTAAAAAAATAGTTCTTGTCCGTAATCTGTGGCGTAAATGTAGCCATATCATCTCAAAAGATTATTGACTTGCCATAATTAAATATGACTTATCATCATTAAATATTGTTGGAATAATATTTAAAATTTACACAATTAAAACAAGAAAATTATATTTACAAGAACCGAAAATATATCCTAGGATAAAAAAATAGTGCTTCTTTGTTCGCTTTTTTTACACTTTTATTCTCGAAGGGTGTGTAAAGACCTATTTTTTTTTTCACTTTCCAAACCTCTAATGCTCCCATTCTTTCTAAACACCTTCAAACCCTAAAAAGAAAAAAGAAAAGTGAGGGAAACACCTAATCATTCCTTAAAAGCAAAAACTAACAAAAAAATATGATGAAAACACAATAGAAACATAAAAGAAGAAGAAGAAGCAGCAACATCCAAAGCTGGCTAAAACTGTGCAAATATGACGTGAGATCCAACCCGGCGAAGCACGTTTTTTTTTTTTTTTCAATTTCATTCCGTAATTATAATAATAGTAATTTTTTTTATTAAAATGAATAAATCGTGTTTTTATGATTTCAAAGATTAAAATTTGTGTTAATGTGAGACAATTTTAATTAAAAAAATAGAGTTAAAATGGTATCATGATAGCACAAATTTAGAGAAGAAAAATAGAATATAAATTATTTCAATTTGTTATGATTTTAGTAAAAAAGATAGATCAAATTAATTAATTTTCAAATATGGTGCATTATTCTCACAATGGCGCTTAAAAGAATTAATTTGATATTCTTACATGTAAACTAATTAATTAGGTGTATTAATTATCATGTATGCACTAATGTATTAGTTTGGAATTCTTATATGTACAAAAATAATTAATTAAGTAGGTGCATTAATTACCATGCTAATAATTAATTGATTTAGTATATTAATCACTAGAATCATAAGCAATTTCAACTCTTATTCCCATTAAAATCCTGTTATGGGAGGTTTGCATGATTTCTTCTTTTCTCTTATATCCATTAAAATAGTATTCTCATTATAAGACTTATTTACATAAAATTGTGTTACCATAATATAATTTACCCATTTTTGTAAATACAAAAAATTTGCTTATTACGATAAATATGAAAAGAAATTACACAAAAATGATGCTTTCCCCTATGCAACACATCACATGCCTTTAGTGCTTAGGGTTTCCTTAATTTTCAACCCCTTTCTTTGGTGTTTAGCAAGACTTCAACTTGCACCCCAACTCTCTCTTGAGGTACAAAAAGTATTTAACAAATAATGCTTTCAAGCTCAAAAGACTAATTTTCACTATTGTTTTGGTTAAAATTAGTGCTAAGAAATCGGTATTAACAAACTCCTTTTGCTAAATTGTTAAACAAGCCCATAAGTAGAGAGAAATATAGTTATAATTTTGATTACTAACCTAATCATACTACTATATAGATAGGTGAAATGGGGGATGTCTTCTTCTGTTAAACGTTCTTCCCACTAAAAAATGTTCATGAATTTTCAATTAGTGTCCCGTGGACATGACAATAAATTGAGGAACATGTCAATAATTACTATATCATCTTAAAAATATAGATTTAAACTTATTTTAATTCCACAAAACTAATATTTAAAATGGGTGTTGTTTTGTTGTATATTATGTTTAGACACTTTTTTTAAATACTTATTTTTTTGTATATATTGTGAATAATATATTGTGGTACGTTTTGAGATAAAAATCATTAGTGTGTCTTAACATGGTATGATGATGTTGGTTCAAAGTCTTGTCCTTTTTTATCATTTTGTATCTCTCTTTTATTAATTATAATATTGTTGAAGTTGCACTTCTTTATACTGTTTCGGTCTTGTTATAATAATACTAATTATAACTTAATAAAAATTATTAATAATTAATAATGATTATTTTATAATAATTATTGTTATTGTAAAAAATAAAAATATTGTTAATGTTATTTTTATTTTTATAATTATTAATGTTGTAACATCCCATAAAACTATAATTATCACATAAAACTATATATAATGTAACAATCATTTAAAACTATCATATTTATTATAAACTCCACATTCACTTTTAGAAGACTTTAATATTTCAAAAATACAACTTAAGTATAACAAACTATACATAAATATATATATTAATAAGAAACACTCTAAACTATATCCTTAATCCTGAATAATTGTTACTCCTGCACCTATATCTAGCATAACACCACACAAATAATACATAAAATCATAAGATATTCAAATAATTTCTCAACATGAGAAAATACGTATAAAAATATATTTTGATTAGTAATTTAAAAACAATTTAATTAATCAAACATAAATATATAAAAAAAACATATGGATATAAATTACATATAGATTCATATATCAAAGGATATTTAAAAAATGGAATATCATCTTACACATTCTAAAAAACTCATATTAAGTTTATATTATCATATACTAACATTTAACTCAATCTAAGATTTAAATTAGCAAGTGAACATAAGAGTAAAAGATGGGGATAAGTTTATCACAACCTAGTTCGTACATCAAATTGTTCAAGAACTCTCCCCTCAACTTCTTACCATCTAATATATTAGTCTGTGTGAGTTTGACTATCAGTAAAATAAGGGGATCTATACACAACTAAAACAATGGTGCACATATCATTTCAAATCTGTGACCCTAAATTTATACAATTTTTATCATTCTCAATAATCATTTTCATGCAACATAACTCATTTAAACAAAATTACAAATCAATTAAATATAAAATTAATATTTGTTTTGCATTTATATTAAACATTCACACTTAATCTCTTAAAGAGACAAAAAAAATTTATTTAGTTTGAGTGAAGTTGTCTCTCTTGAGCAAAGAATTTTTTTTTTGTTTGAGCAAAAATTTATTCATTTGAGCAAAAATTGAAAATTTATTCAAGAGTAAGGATTGAGTTTCACTTTATTTTTGATTGAGTAAAAAATTCTTCGCTTGAAAAAAATAAGGCCGAAAACAAATGTTGAGTTTCAGCTCTATTTTCAATTAAATAAAAATATCATATAATCAACTTCATACAACAAAATCAAATCTATTTTCAAATATTTTATTTAAAATTATAATAAATACTAATTTGAAATAAACTCAAAATTATCAATACAGACATAATTAATGCAAATATCATCCTTTACTAATTTCAACCAACCTTATCATTTGAAAAAAATAAAATATACATATATATATATATATATATATATATATATATATATATATATATATAT
>Ga0209700_108980_pt1 | contig 12142 bp, 9 predicted proteins | sample SiratroredBW_FD_187528 | JGI IMG/M metagenome (GOLD analysis project Ga0209700, IMG submission 187528) | Root nodule microbial communities of legume samples collected from California, USA - Siratro red BW (SPAdes) (version 2) | ecosystem: Host-associated > Plants > Roots > Nodule | place: USA...
TTATATTTTTTATTAATTTAATTAAAACTTTTTTTTATTTTTATATTTTGTTTTTTAAAATCAGCATAAATTAAAAATTAACTTTTTATTAAAAAGTTCGGTATATTTTACCCGGACAAAATCGGGTATTGACAAGGTCCTAGTGGTGCAGCAAGCGAATCCAACCATTTTACACGTAAAAATGAAGCTAAAACATGCAACTAAGATCTCGCCGGAGGGATTTTCCAGCGAGCTTGAACCACCGGTCCAGAGGTTGGAAAAGGTTCCTTAGGTTGTTCTCATCATCATGCAAGTGAACACAAGCAAAGATATGTAGTGAAACGGTGTAAAACAGGAAAATAAAGTCTCGCCGGTGTAACTTCATGGAAGAAGATGACCAGCGAGAACGGTGAACATGATTTGCAGTGTGCACAGGCAGAGAAAGCTTGTAAAACATGCGACAATGAGGTAATGAAGAAGAGACCTACCTCTTGATGTACAGAGGACGTCGAATGGTGGTGGTCCAGGCAACTGCGGCAAGGCACTCGAGTTTTCCGGTGAGCTTCGAAGCTTGAAGCTTACTTTTCTTCCACCGTTGAGCTCTGTGATGAATGTTCCCATCTCCTCTTAGTCTCTCACTCACAGATTCTCTCTATTTTCAATTTTTCATTCCCTCCCCAAAAAGATCCCCTAGCTCTTGTGCGCAAATCCTTTTATATAAGCACACGTTTCTTTATTTTTGTCGGTTTATGTTCCGGTTTCTCTCAGGTACCTCATCACCTTGTCTTCTTTTTTTTCTCCAAACAACCAACATGGGACGTGCCTTTACCTCTCATCACCTGTTGCCGAATTTGAAATCCACTACCATGCTCTTTTTCATGGAGCAATACGATTCATGTGAAGTGAGCAACGCCTTTGCCAGTTAAACGTGCCACGTGGCCATGCTTTTACATTTTTCTTTTTTTTTCTTCATTTCTTTTTACATTCTCTTTCTTTTTATTTTATTCTTTTTCTTTTCTTTCTTTTTCTCTTTTTACATATTACTCTATTTATTATTATTTATTTTTATTTCTATCAATTTTTAATCTGAAAAATATATCCAAAATGGAATAAAATGAGAAATAAAATTATTTTTTTTTCTTTATTTTTTTACCTGGACGAAATTGGGTATTGACAGTTGCCCCTCTTTACTTAGATTTTATCAAATAACTTGGAAATTAAAATTTCTAAGTTATTGTAGTAAATGATAAGTAAAGACATAAATCCTAATTTCGTTCGGGATGAAAAGTTTTTATTTTATTTTTCATTTTCTCTCATTTTTTTCTTCTAAGTCACAACCTTGACCCTTTTGAGGATGAGAGGGTTATACATCAAATATCACCGAAGAAAAAAAAAAAAAGAAGAGATCGAGACCTTGACCATGTCGAAAGGGTTACAAATCTTCGCTGCTTGCCGAAAAATAAGTCTGATGAAAAGAAAATGTGAGACCAAAACCTTGACCATGTCAAGAAGGTTATGAGTCTTCATGGCTTGCTGAAAAATAAGTGTGAGACCGCAACCTTGACCTTGTCGAGAGGGTTACAAGTCTTCACTGATAAAGTTGACTTTGAGCCACCTATCTTCATCTTTGAAAGGTTGGTATCTTGACAATGTCGAGAGGATCACACCAACATGAAATTTGAGGTCAAGAACATGTTGAAATTTTTTCTTTTTCTGTAGAGAGACCTTAACATTGCCGAGAGAGTCCCCTATCTTCATTGGAAATCTAGATCCTGACCATGTCTAAGATCACATATCATTTATTTGAAATCGATACTCTGACAATGTCTGGAGAGATCGAGGAAATGAACACCACTTGAATGCTGAAATCAGATCTCCGGACAATGTCGCTTGAGATCATAGAACCATGTTGTAAAAGTAACATGTAGACGAACACCATGTGAACGATGAAATCAAATCTCAGGACGATGTCACTTGAGATCACACAACCATGTCGTGGAAAAATATGTAGACGAACATCGTATGAATACTGAAATCAAATCTTCGAACCATGTCGCTTGAGATTAACGTATCCTCACTGGAGATGTGACTTTGAGTCCTTTCTCTAAATATGCTGAAACACAATGCTGAAAAATAGAATGTCTGAAAGTAAAGTGCGGAGATTCAACTTTGAGTTCTTTCTCACGCACGAGCTAGAAAGTAAATGCCGAAAAAGTAAAGTGTGGATACGAATTTGAGTCCTTTCGCACACGAGTTGACTTAAAATTGAAGATACGACTTTTAGTCCTTTCTTCAAATAGAGATGGGACTTTGAGTCCTTTCTCTATAAAATGACTTTGAGTCATGAGCTTCTGTGAAGATTGAACTTGGAGTTCTTTCTTCACTAGAGATTCGACTTTGAGTCTTTTCTCTAAATACAAGGTTGACTTTGAGTCACCTTTCAACAGTAGAGATACAACTTTGAGTTCTTTTTCTAACTGTAATGACATTGAGTCAGAAGTTTCTGTGAAGATACGACTTTGAGTCCTTTCTTCACTGGAGATACAACTTTGAGTTCTTTCTCCAATAGAGATTCAACTTTGAGTCTTTTCCCTAATCATGACTTTGAATCATACTTCTTCAATAGGTCAACTTTGAGTTGCCTATTTTCTCTTTTCCAACATAGAGGCTAACTTTGAGTTGCTCATTCAAAAGCTCAACCTTGAATGTTCACTTGCCTGAAAGATAAGCATATATGAATGCATGAGAACTTTGAATTCCTCTTTTTTGAATGAATGTATGTTTGAATGCATGGAAACCTAAAGTTTCTTTTTGTTTTTTAAATGATGAATGAAACTTTGAGTTTATGATGAATGGGAAGATGCATAAAACTTTGACTTTCTGTTGATGATTGGTGAATGAAACTTTGAGTTTCTAATGATGAATAGTGCATGAAACTTTGAGTTTCTGATGTTGAATTGTGCATATGTGAATGCATGAGATCTAATTTTTCTTAATGAAAATGCATGTTTGAATGCATAATGATTTGATCTTTGTTTATTTGAAGAATGCATGTTTGAATGCATGACACTTTTTATTTTGCATGATGATGTGAAAATGCATATAAGAATACATGAAATTATATTTTTGTATGATGTGAAAATACATATATGAATGCATGAAATTCTATTTTTGTAATTTTTTTCATGATGATATGAAAATGCATATATGAATGCATGAAATTCTATTTTTGTAATTTTTTCAAGAAGATGTGAAAATGAATATATGAATACATGAAATTCTATTTTTGTAATTATTTTCATGATGATGTGAAAATGCATATATGAATGCATGAGACTATGAGAATGTATGTTTAAACTTCTTTTCTTGAACAAAATGTGTTATGCATGTATGAATGCGTATTTTTATTTTTATTTAATGAATGAGTGATATCATGATGTAGAAATGCATAAAATTTTATTTCTATATATTTTTTTCTTTTTGGATGAAAAATGTATGAATGTTATTTGTATGAGAGTATATGAAACTCTATTTTTTTATTTTTTATTTGAAAATGCATGAAACTCTATTTTCATTTGCAAATGCATGAAGACATGTATGAGATTCTATATGAACAATTGTACGAAATTCTAGATGAGATGATATGAACTTTCTTTTTCTTTTGAAGAAATGTATAAATTCTTAATTATATGAATGTACAAATGAACGAGTGCAATCAATTTTTTCAAAAACTAAATGTATGACATCCTGAATATATAAATGAATGATATTTCCTCAGAAAAAGTTATTTTCTTATTTGCTTTTCCTTTTCATTTTTTTCTTTTTTTCCATCGGCGTCATAAATCAAATATTATTCATGCAACTATTGAATTCATTTTAAGATAAAAAATTTTGCTTTTGGTAATATTGGCGATTCCTAATACTTGAAATTAAAATTAGGAACCTCATGAACCTTATCTTTTGTCAAATTATGCTGATGCATGTGTGCTTGAATTAGTAAGTGAATAAAATGTGGAAAATTTTGAAGGAAAACTGGAGAAAGTCCAAATGACATTACTTCATATAGGTTAACAGACAAAACAGGAGTGCCCCGATTTTGGTATATGGAAGAAACTGGGTGCAAATGCAAAGGTCCAACTTTATTTTGATGTTTCTCACACAATCTTTTGAGAATTGGTCATTAACACAAAATTTGTACAAGCGAAGCTGCCCCAGTTTTGAGTATGAGAAGTTGGGCTCAAATGGGTTGGCTTATTTGTTGGGTTGGAATAAACAAAATGGTTTGGTGAAAAATGGGATAAGGAAACTATATAGAGAAAGTTGCATTCTTGAAAGGGAAAAATTTGGATTGGACCAAATAAGGATTGCCCCAGTTTTGAAGTTTAGGGGTGACAAAAAGGGTTGAATGAAAAAATGAATTGTATTTGGCAAGGATAAAAATGGGAAATAGGGTTCAAATGAGAAAGGATTGCCCCAACGTTGTTGTTGCTTTAATGTTTTGCTCTCAATTGGCTAACAAATTCGTAATTCATTTCTACTAGAGGCATTCTAATTTTTCTTTTTTCTTTTTACTTTTCTTTTCTTTTCATTTTTCAACACATATTGGTGATCATGTCCCTCTATTGCAATATCATTCTTTAAGAAAATCTCCAGCAAACATTCTTCAATCAATGTGGACTTTATTTGACTTGTAACGTGTCCAGGGGTAAAAGGATTTATGAAAGAAAATGATATAAAGGCTCAAAAAAGTGTTTGTGGGTTTTTATTTTTAAAACAAGAATCACCAACTGAGTGTTATGAAAAATAGTTAAGGCTTTGATTTTGAAGCTTCTCATTATCATTTCTTCTTTCTTTCCTCTTTGATTTCTTCACTTTGTGATGACACTTTTTGTTTGTGAATCATCATCCTTTGGAATTAATGACACACTTTTTCTTTTGAACTTTGTTTTTTGAGCTTTTATTCTTGGGAGCTTTGTGATGTGTTCCTTTTTTGATAGATATCTTCTATTCAAAACTTAGAAGCCTTTGACGTATACCTTGGAATGAATTTCAATATGATGATGATTCTCGTTTAGGGTAATTTGAAAGGAATATTTATTTTTCGGCTAAAAAAGGGTACAAGGGATTTATAATCATCATTTTCATTTTTTTTCAGGATAAAGAAACATGGGCATATATCATTTTGAGTCTTGATTGCCTGATTTTCAAAGACATTAATCCTGCAACAAAGTTCAACGACCTCCATCACATGTCGTTTTTCCTTTTTTTGTTTTTTTATGTCTTATATTTTGCTTAGACCGCCCTTTATGGGTTTTCGATCTAACAGACTTTTATTTATTTATTTTTTATTTTTTTAATGCCCCTGGAGAACTGAGATTGGAAATTAAAAAATTAACAAACTGAGAGACTTTGATTGCGCTAGTGTGAGGTTCATGTTTTGCTTTTTCATGCAATGATGGTAAGAACTCAGGCAAATCCTTTCGTTTTGGGATAAATGAAGGAAGGAATAAAGGCTACAAAATTTTCGAGCCACGTGCACATAAATGTGTTTCAATTGACAAAAATTAATTTAATTCGATACTTAAAATCACGTTTTAGGAAATTAACAACGTTTTTGTTTTTTAATAATTTTTATGAATTCAATAATTCATGAATAAATGATTCATAATGTGATGCTTGATTCATTTTTCAATTATTCTTTTTATCTATGTATTTGAATAACACATTATTTTATAATTATGCGACACTTACTAAGACCCGCCAGAATACCAATAAGCACGGATTTATGAACAACTGCATGGCCTTTATTGATATCTGAAGCTTTACCAAATCAGATCTTGCTTGATAATCGCATTGCATGAAATTGTAAACCAAATAGAACACTAATGCAAATTCACAACTGATGAAAATCAGCAAGTTTGTATCAGACACCCCCTAACTCCTCTAAGTGGTAGAAGCTTCTTTTCCTTCTCTACTTGGCATTGGTTGAGATCTATCCCGAAAGGAAATTGTTTTCAACATTAGGCGTCTCTTCCGTGAAACTCAAACAACCTGCGTCAATCAGCGATTGCACTTTACGTTTGAATGCGAAACACCTTTCCGTAGAATGCCCAAACAACCTGTTGTGATAATCACATTTAGCATCAGGATCATAGTTTTTAAGGTTTGGTGTTTTTAACGGATTCAGAGGGCAGATCACAACTAGTTCCTCATTGAGAAGTTGTGGCAAGAGCTCTGTGTAAGTCATTGGAATGGGAGTGAATTGAACAATTTTCTTCCTCCGATTGGAACCTTATCGGTGTTGAATTTAGGCTCTCATTTTTTTTAGACTTCATCATTGTCCTCGAATTTTGTTGATATGAATTTTCTGGAACAGGTAATGCATGACTATCATAATGAGGGATATTATATGTCACTTGAACTTCACCCTCTTTTCCTTCAAGATCAGGTATTTTGGGATTTGCGACCGTGAATAGGCCATGTGCAATTTTCCCACTTTTCAATCCAAACTCAACCTTTTCCCCGATGATCACTATGTCAGAAAAATTGAAAGAGAAACTGCCTAGCATGTGCTCATAGAAAGGAGATTGTAACGTGTCAATGAACATCAGAATCATCTCCTTATCTTGCAAAGGTGGTTCTACTTGAGCTGCCAATTCTCTCCACCTCTGAGAATACTCTTTAAAGGTTTCAAACTGTTTCTTCACCATATTCTACAACTGCAACCTATCCGGAGCCATGTCACCATTGTATTCATACTGTTTTATGAAGGCTTTCACTAGATCTTTCCATGAGCCAATGTGGGATGGTTCAAGGTGCATGTACCAATTTAATGCTATACCACCCCAGCTATCCTGTAAGAAATGAATCAATAGTTTTTCATCGTGTATATGAGTTGTCATTTTTCTGCAATATATTGTCACATGGCTCTTGGGACAAGTGGTGCCTTGATACTTTTCAAATTCGGACACCTTGAATTTGGGAGGAATTTTTACATCTGGTACGAAGCACAAATCTACAGCATCTCCAAAATAATTGCTCTCCACCTTCTATGGCCGTAATTCTCTCCTCCAATCTTTCCATTTTGATTCTACTCTCATCATCATCCTCAGGTAATCCATTCATATTATGAGTTGTGCTCTTCCTCTGAGATTATCTATTTACCCGTACTTGCAAAACTTTTGGCTGAGCATTCATTTGAAAACTAGTGTAAGCATCTGGTTCAACCACATTCACACCCTGAGCATGAATATTTATATGGAATGACTCCTACTTGGCTATAATTTCAACATGGTAAAAAGTCGTTTCACCACCTCTAGCTGTTAGAGTTTCTTTGATGCTTTTTAAGGTTTCCAAAGCTTCAAGAATTTGACTCACTTGATCTTTGAGTAGCTCAATGTCGGGTTTCATTGCTTCTTGTGTTGCTCTCAACTCTTTCAATTTTTCCAATTCAAACGGTTCCTATGAAGATGTCGTAAAAATTCATTATTTTTATTTTCCTTTTTCTTTTAATTAAAAATTAAATGAATTAAGTGAGATGCATGATATGCAATGCAAATGAGAAACTAATCAAAAACTATAAAGTTGTGTGCGCATGATATGTTATCAATGACAATTAACCAAGGTTTGAATTAGGAAAGTAATCTGAGCCATGTTCAGAACATATATATTTTTGAAAACTTTTTCTCTTTTGAAATATTTTACTTTATTTTTAAAGGATCTTTCCTCAATTCAACCTCAATAATTTAGGAACACACAACTTTATAATTTATGTCCTAAAATAGAATGGAATAATATGAATGTATGCAAAACCAAATTAATGCATGTATGTTCTAATACCTAAATGAAAATTGATGCCAAATGATATGCATGTTATTATGAATATGTGAATGAAAATGCAAATGCATGTTGATATATATAATGAATGTTGAGATATGTTACCTTTCTAAATTCAATATGCCTAAGAAGATGTAAAAAAAACATGTTAAGTCTAAATGCCTAATGCATGTCTAAGATGCACAATGTGAGTCAAAAATGAAAGAAATAAGTCAAAATGTATGAATGCATGTTCAAATGTGTGATGTATGACTCATGCTTAAAAATATGATGCAAGCTAGTATGTATGACACATGCTTATAATTATGGTGCGAGTATGCTACCATGGATGCATGAATAGAGATAAAATGTGAATGTATGCTTATATGTATAATGCCTAATAACATGATATGCAACGTAAATGACATGTCTTAAACTAAGTGAAGAACCATGCAATGTTTGTACCTAAAGAGGTACTTATTTCAATGATATGTGTATGCAAATAAGATATATTAATTAATATGCAAGATGGTAAGGAGAAGAGGAACTTGAAAATCTCCCTTAATGCCCTTGAAAAAATCCGTCATTACAACGCCTAGGGTTCTAGGTTCTTTACATACACACTCATAAGGGTTAGCTCCCTAATTCCTAAAGGTATAAAGTTCACCAGAGCTATGACCCTCATTTATCACCTCATTCAAAGTTGTCGGTAAACAACTAGCTTATGAACAGGAAATAAAGAGAACAAACTCTGATTGAGATTCTCATGAAAACCGAAGTAGGAAGTACATCCCGTTCGATATCACTGAATCCCTCTATTTCTAAATTTTTTCAGACCCAGGGTTTTAGGATTCCACTCATGATACATGCATGAAAAGTGTGTGTGAAGGGAGAAAAACTGTTCCCAATCCCCCACTTGCAAAACAGCCAAAAAAGTCCTAGGCAGATATGACAGATATAACATATACAATATGTCTTCTACCCTAGGGTTCAATATTCCAGCAACAAACAATAAAACAAATAAAACAAGTCATAACAAAGAAAATAAAGCAAGTATTATACGAAAAGAAGGGGAAATACAAACATTTATAAAACCACATTTGTTTTCACTCATTCAATTAAATGGCCTGACTCTCCAGTTATTTCCCAGTGGAGTCGTCATCTGTCGCGACCTCGTCGACGAAGGGGATGGCGATACGAAAGAGAAATTAAAAAAAAATTAGCGAAAAGAAAGAGATGGTGTAGCAACAATAGTTTATTATGGAAAACTATGGAAAAACCAAGAAAAGAGAAAAGGAAATGATCTGCGAACCAGAGATGAGTTCGGGAGTCGTTTACGCGTGGGGAAGGTATTAGCACCCCAGAGTGCCTATCCTAAGACAGTACCTTTAATCAAATGAGCAAAATCAAATGTGATTTATTAAATGTTTATTTTCCCTAAAAATAAAAATAAAATACAATTAAGAACAAAAATAATAATTTTTAAATTAAAGGACCTGACAAGGATTGACTTTGGTCTTACGTATTTCTATCCGTGATAGAAAATCAGGGCTCACGTAATTCTAACTATGTGATTGGGTAAATTTGAAATTGATTTTATGATTTTTTAATATTTTTCTATTTTTCTACTTTTTAAGAACGAGGGGTATTTTAGTCATTTTCTAATTTTAGTGAGAAATGAAAAGAAAGGGATAATAATAAAGGAGGGCAGCAAACTGCCAATGCTCCATGTATAGTGCTAGCGAATGTGGCTTGAATGGGGTTAAGGCTCAGGTAATGTTATTCTGACTCGCTAAAGTTCTCAGTGTCTGAAGAGGTAGCAGCGTACGTACTTTTCCCTACATTGAGAGCTTAAACAAGACAAAGCTTTATGAGAGAGAGGTTTAGTCTTAACCACTGCAGATGAACCCTAAAGAGGCAGTGTGCGTGCCAAGGATTATCACTCTAGTGGATTAACGGTATCTGGCTCAGGCAAAGTGGGTCTACAAATGTTGGTTTACACTAAATGCAAGCTCTGAGCAAGATTAAACGCATCCTTTGGGCAGCATTCCTGCCACTAGGAGGTTCATCTGACACAAAATAGCATCAAGAAGCAAAACCAAGGATTTTGGGGACTTAAAATTTTCATGGTTGGGCTATAAAAAATGGTGAACAAGCAACTTTGGATCAATTTTTGAGTGATTAAATGGCTATGTGAATGAGCAAGCTGTATATGGATTTCCAGAGCATAATGAGATCTTTCCAATGGTTACTTACACAACTCCTATAAGTTAAAGGATTAGGAGAACGAACCCCATGAAGTTGGTCCAGTGACCAACTTCGCATCCAACACTTAGTCTCCGGAATTTAGTGCTGGGACCCCATTTTCGGGATCAATTTTAAAGGTGTTAATGGCTTCATAAATGACCTTTATGTATACTATTGTAAAGAGATTGAATAGATCTTTCCAACGCATACCTATACAGCTCATGAAGGTTCAAGGATTGAAAGAACAAGCCCTTGAAACTTGGTCTAGTGACCAACTTTGAACCCAGCCAACACTTAGTTTCTGGAATTTCCAGAATTCAGTGTTGGGACCCCATTTTTAGGGTCAAATTTGGAGTTCATATGTTTTCATAAATGCACTTGTGATATACGATTGGAAATAAATCCAAGAAATCTTTCTAACACCTACTCGAAAACCTCATGAACGTTTAAGGATTGAGAGAACAAGTCCTCGAAAGTTGGTCCAGTGACCAACTTTGAACCCAGCCAACACTTAGTTTATGGAATTTCCAGAAACCAGTTTTGAGACCCGATTTTTGGGGTCGATTTTGAAGGTGCAAATGGATTCATAAACGTACTTGCCATATACCATTGTAAAGAGCTCCATGATCTCTTTCCAAAGCTTTCCTACACAGCCATTAAAACTTCAAGGATCTCGAGAACGAGATCCTCAAAGTTGGTCCAGTGACCATCTTTGTCATAGTATGTGCGAGGCAGTGGAGAACACAATAAATCTGTGATTGAATCCAAAATTTGGGACCATATTTGGAGCACCTAGGTTTACCATAAACTAACGTGTAATATATCGTTGAGAAGAGCTCTGAGAGCTCTTTCTAAAACACTCCTCACCCACAGTCACAGGTTCATGGATTACGCCTAACATTGCTTTAAAGTGAGGCCACAGGATAAAGTTGAGCAGACCAGGTGCTCGACAAATTGCCTCAAACAATTTCTGAGTTTTCACAACTGAAATCATATGTTTTAGCTCACTACATTCATTTATTATGCTTCAAAACCAGATCTACAAGTCCTACTCTACCTTTAAAAAGACTCATGCAAACACAGTACCGCAATTTAACCTCTCTCTCTCACGTATTATGTTCAAAGTTCCATGCACACCACGGTTTTATTTATTTTGCATATCAAAGCTCAATATAATGACTTAATTAAGCTCGTACAAGGTGCAGCAAGCGAATCCAGGCATTATACACGTAAAAATGAAGCTAAAACATGCAACTAAGATATCGCCGGAGCAATTTTCCGACGAGATTTCGGAGAGCTTGAACCGTCGGTCCAGAGGTTGGAAAAGGTTCCTTATGTTGTTCTCATCATCATGCAAGTGAACACAAGCAAAGATATGTAGTGAAACGGTGTAAAACAGGAAAATAAAGTCTCGCCGGTGCAACATCATGGAAGAAGATGACCGGCGAGAACGGTGAACATGATTTGCAGTGTGCAGAGGTAGAGAAAGCTTGTAAAACATGCGACAATGAGATGAGGAAGAAGAGACCTACCTCTTGACGCACAGAGGAGGTCGAATGGTGGTGGTCCGAGGCAACTCCGGCGAGGTATTCGAGTTTTATGGCGAGCTTTGAAGCTTAAAGCTTGCTTTTCTTCCACCGTTGAGCTTTGTGATGAATGTTCCAATCTCCTCTTAGTCTCTCACTCACAGATTCTCTCCACTTTCAATTTTTCATTCCCTCCCCCAAAGGATCCCCCAGCTCTTGTGTGCAAATCCCTTTATAAAGGCACATGTTTCTTTATTTTTGCCGGTTTGTGTTCTGATTTCTCTCAGGTACCTCATCACCTTGTCTTCTTCTTTTCTCTAAACAACCAACATGGGACGTGCCTTTACCGCTCATCACCTATTGCCAGATTTGAAATCCACTACCATGCTCTTTTTCTTAGAGCAGTGTAATTCATGTGAAGTGAGCAACGCCCCTACCAGTAAAAACGTGCCACGTGGCCATGCTTTTACGTTTTTCTTTTTTTTTTCTTCATTTCTTTTTACGTTCTCTTTCTTTTTATTTTATTATTATTTTTTTTTTACGTTTTACTCTTATTATTATTATTATTTATTTTT
>Ga0209700_108982_pt1 | contig 12127 bp, 7 predicted proteins | sample SiratroredBW_FD_187528 | JGI IMG/M metagenome (GOLD analysis project Ga0209700, IMG submission 187528) | Root nodule microbial communities of legume samples collected from California, USA - Siratro red BW (SPAdes) (version 2) | ecosystem: Host-associated > Plants > Roots > Nodule | place: USA...
ATATATATATATATATATATATATATATATATATATATTACCTTCACATACAAAAAATTAACATTATCCAAAAGAGAGTTATTGTCATAGACCCGATAAGGGTTTATCCTACTATAGTCATGTAGCAAGTGTAGATCAACTATGCATAAGTTGTGATAAGTTGATTTTTCCAGTTCCAATTATATGGATATTATTGTCTTCTCATTAATGAACTAAATATAATATTATTTTAATTTGTATATAATCTTTATATGTTAAGTTGCATATTTACCTTATAAATTGAGACAAAATAAACTATAATTGTATTATTTGATAAAGTTGTAGCATATTTTTTTACAAACAAAAAAATTGCAAATTTTTTACTGGATTCAATTGTCCTTAAAGATTCTTCTATTTATTTTTAATTTTATATTTTTTTCATTTTCATATCTTCAATAAATTATAATTATAATATGATTCAAACAATTTGTAATAAAACAACTATTTCCTTATAGAAAATGTTTATATTAATGGGAAACAACATAAATTAGCATTTTCTTAAAAAACTGTATGCAAAAATCTTCTAATTAACCTACATTAGAATCACTCACTGTAAAATTTGACTCATATACACGTAAAAAAATAACATACTTTCCATAACACCAATATTCATTATTTTTCTTTCTCCCTCTTTTTTTTATTACATCATATGCATTCCACTCACACTCATCTATTTTCTTAATCTTTCTATCACAAGAATTGGAGTATATTAAATGAAAGTTGAATATGAATAAATTTTCAAGCAAAAACAAATCAAACACCCTAAGACTCACTCATTCACATATAAAGTAAACTAAAACAAGCACAATTTACTTTTCCCTATCAGTTTTAACGTCGGTTCGAAGATTTTTGACGGACGTAGGGTTCAATACGAACATTTGTTGCCAAATCTCCATGAAAACCCTAACGATGACTGCATGGTAACTCCGCGAGTTCAAGGCCAAGAACCACTGCAAAAGCTGTTCCAGGTCTTCTGCCTCAGACATCTCCATTTCCGTTATCATCTCCATCATCGATTTCTTGAAGTCTTCGTAAGGATCCTTCGACTTCTTCACCACCGCAAAGCTCTCCCTCACCTTCCCCTCCACGTCGCTCCGCGTCACCGTCGTCGACATCTTCTTCACCTTCTCCGTCGTTTCCGCTCCTCCTCGATTCTCCAAAGAGCTCCGAAACCTCACGCTCTGAACCTTCTTCACGCTGCTCGTCTTCCTTCTATGCCTACTGTTCCTCAAATCTCTCACCTCATCCTGACCAATCTCGTCGGAGAAACTTGTCAAACAAGAAATCAGAGTTTCGCTTTCCTCTTCCTCGACACTGTCCATTAGAAAATTGCTTCGCCTCGACGGAACCCTCGAAGTGCTTTTCCCGCCTCTGGATTTCACTCTCGTGGCCTCCTTGTCACGGCACATTTTGCACCCCTGAGAAATGGACGACGTTATCTTTGACGGTGAAGGAGAAGGAAGGTTCGGATAGCCGGTGTCACGTGCGTTGTGGTTAACGGGAGAGAGACGGTATATGGCAGGAACGGGGTTTCCTGGGAAAGAAGAAAGGTCTTTTGAGCGACATATTTCAAAGGAAGGGATTTTCAATTTCAATTTGAATCGTTTAGCCATGGTGTGGTAATAGTCAGAAAGTAAAGAAAAGATGGCACATAGTAAACACTTTAGGGTTAAGAATATATTTATAATAAAGAGAAATAAAATAGAACAAGAATGGCCGGCAGAAATATGCTAAGTATTAGTGAGAAAGGAAAGTGGGACCAAAACTTAGATTGTGTGAGTATATTAAGATGGTCTCTGACTGAATCCAAGTGAGAGTGTGGTTGGTACTGGAAATGGCCATGGAGTTGGAAAGCTGTTCGAAAATGACAGTGAGTTAGGGTCCAGTTACGTAATGAAGACACGCACATAATTGCAAGAATCTCACGTTCGCAGAAGAAATGGATTAGCACCATGCTCTAGATTAAACACTTAATGTCGACGATTGAAAACATAGTATGCAAAAAGTTATGCGAAAGGTTTAATCAACGCCGAACAGCCACTGAATTAATTAATAACATTTTTTAAATGAATCCAGGTTTAATCAAGTTTTCCGTTCATTTTTTGCTTTTGTATTATGGAAAAAAAGCAAAAAAAAGAAAGTCCTCTTATATCAGGAAACAAATTTATATGTCTCAGCCAGTTATACAAAAGATTTATTTATTAATGAAAATTAAAGATAATATAAGTTGCTTTTGAGTCATGGATGCATGGTAGAAATTTAATTATTTGCTTTCTTTGTATAAATTATATTTATGAAAATTTTATCTAAATGTGAGTAAATTGTCCACAAATCCTTGTTTTTCTCCAAAGTTGATGGAAAGCAATGTGTGTCCAGCAATGCGTTGACGATTTCAACACAGCATATACCCAACCGCAAAAGAATGATCCATCTTTTTCAACCTTTCTGAAAAGTTTAAACCACACTGCAATGGCCATATATTTTGGCACCATACACACCTCTTAAGTGCACAAATGGACAACCATTTCCGAACAACATTCAACTTTCATGCCTTTCCACGCTCTTGCTTATATTATGACTCAGCCCACACTTCTTTTTGCGTCATCACACACGTTATATTTTTAGTTTTTCTTAACGTATAGGATAGAAATGCTTAATAAATTATATTACATATTTTTTGAAACAATCAATTGAAAATAAAAATAAAAACAATTATTTGTCGTGATATCCTCTTAACACCCAACTGCCACTCACTTCAAAACAAGCGCAAAATCCACCTGACGTAGCCTTCGGCGTTTGCGTAGTTCGTGTTCTTATCCACATCTTGTAGTTGAATATTTCTTATACACTTCTTCTTTTATCAATACGTACAATTCAATAATAATATGGTATAATTTGGTTAATGTTAAACTTGACCTCGACTTCAGCACTTCAGAAATTAATGAATCGTGCTGCTTCTGCGAGAGCTTTTAACGCTGCCATGCATGCAAGCGTTGGGTCTTCAACCAAAAACCCTACATTCCTGTACCAAATCAAAGATTCAAGTCATGCCTTGTTTAAACCATAGCATAAATGATATCATTTCATATGTTTAATCCAATGTTTTCCACCCACCTAATAGGATTTATTTCCTTTGACAAGGTTAATATTCCATCGTTTCTTTTTATTATATTATTCTACCTACTATCTTCAATATTGATAACTGTTAATTGTTGGATAATTAGGTATAAAATTATAGAATTTTTAGCATTAATTCTGTTTTAATTATAGGAATTTTATAGATTTTGTTTAGTTATAGATTTTATTGTTTATTTTTCTATTTAATTCATTTAGGTAAGATTCGGAAGAAGAGAGGAAAGAAGAGAGGATGAGAAATGCTGAAATTAAGGAAAGGAGCAGAAAAACATATTTCAAGTGACTGCTTAGGCTAGAGGGGAGCTCATTTCAAGTGACTGCTTAGGCTAGAGGGGAGCTCATTTCAAGTGACTGCTTAGGCTAGAGGGGAGCTCATTTCAAGTGACTGCTTGCTTACGCTAAAGGGGGAGCTCGAGCTAAAACTCACTTAAATTAGAAAGAAAGAAGCTCTGAACGAAAGCATCAACGTCACTGGAGGTGTGAAGTTCGAAATAACGGTCACTCTGTAACAAACAATAGGGATCTTTTATAAAAGAGAGGCTAGGCTAAAGGGGATCATCATCTTTTGGAAGATTTTTTGAAACACTTTTGTGAAGACTTTTCCTTTTTCCTTTTCCATTGTATTTTCATGGCTATCATGTGTAGCTAATTTCTTTTCTTCTTGGGAGGGATTGAATGTAAACATATGCACTCTTAATATTATTTTTATGTCATTCAATTTAATTACTTCTGTTAACGTTTTGTTTAGCATATGTATATCTCATATTAAACAATGACTGTTCATTGCAACTCATCACATGTATACGTTCAGGAATGAATGAAGTGTAGGTAATGACTGTTCAGGAATAAAATGTAACGCAATGACTGTTCATTGCAAATGCTGCTTTTAATGCTGATTAATTTAATCTAGTAACTAGGAATAGAGCTAGATATTTTAATTTATGAATTTCAAGAGGAATCAAGTTGAAAAAATTTTGATTTGCAGGGTAATTTAATTATGAGTGTATAGGAAGAAGAGTCAATTACAATTCAATCCCAAGCTGTTTATTAATTTCATCTCTTTTAACTATTTTCTGTTAGATTTTCTTTAAATTGTTAAACAAACTCATTAAAACTTATTATTGTTAATTGCTTTTATTCACTATCTATTGATATATAATTGGTTTTCAATCAAATTCGGTTTTCTATGGAAAAATACTCATCTTATTTATTATATTACTCATCTTATTTACTATATTACTTTAAGGACTCAGTATACTTGCTAAAAATCCCTTAACAAATATACTTAAATTTAGAATATATGTGAATGGTTGAGGTTAAATGTAGTACTTCAATACTAAATGATCTCTCACTTGACTATTAGATTTAAAATTAAAAGACATTATTAACGTATTTATTTGCCAAAAATACAACTAAATATATATTTTCTTTTAGTTTCACAACCCACATACTTAAAAACCAATAAATACACACTACAATCAAGGGCAGTAGATATTTAATTCTTTTATACCAATTATCATTATTCCAAGCTATTATTATTAATTTCAGTATCAAAGAGTCCTTTTTATATAAATCTTTATTTGATATTTCAAACTTGACTGAGAGCTCAACAACCTTGAGTCTAGTAGCTCAAAAAGAAAACATTGTTCTTTTCACAACTCATCTAATAACACTCCACTCTTCCATAAAAATATTTGGTTATGGTGTCCTATGATCATGTGACACCCAACAAAAGAAGTGTCCACATTAATTTTGTTCTTCAAGAGCCAATGAAAATCTATTAGTGGATTTTTTTTAATGCTTGAATCTGATCTTCACACAAAGTTGCATAAGATAAAAGTCTTTTCCCATATACGTGTACAAGATTATGAACAAAGTGTAAACACACAACATTAAAACAATTTTACCCAAAAATCGAAACATTGAATCCTTAGTATAAAAGGAATGGTAAGGAAATATCAATTATCGGATGTAGAAGTTATTTTATTATTATACTTCGCAATTGGATCACCATGGGAAAGTATATAAAAAAGAATAATGGTATTCGAAATCAAAGTTGAGTTTGAGAATCAATTATGTATAGGAAAGTATTAGTATCATGCAACTTCCGTCAACAATTACCTCAATTAAATATGTAAAATTAATGTATTTTTTAAAATATTTATTTTCCTCCAAAAATCAAATTATAAAAACTATTTTAAATTACTTGTATTTTTATAAAAATTTATGAAATTATTTATTTGAGTCCCAGAATAATTAACCTTATTCTTACATATTTTTATTTACAATAAAAATTAAAGTTACGTAGTTTTTCGAGAAAAAGATGATTTTGTTTTTTTAGTTTTAAAATTTTAATATACTATTTTTTATTAGTAATAATTTTCATAGTTCACATAAGATACTACGAGAAACTATATTTAATACACTTGTAAATCATGCAATGAGTAAAGATAGTGTAAATTATAGGTTGATATTGTAAATTATTTCGTAAATAAAACATTTAATTTATATAAGATTTATTTTGTATATATATATATATATATATATATATATATAATATGAAACACTGTGAAAGTGAAAGTGAAAATCGTATCCCTATTTAATGCGACAAAGTGCATTGAAATAAAGTTCGAAAACCTGAAAGTATATCTAAAGAAAAGACACTAGCCACAATAACTTCCTTCTCTTAAATATATGTTCAAGTAGAAGAAAACCATGAGTATCATATTAAGGTTTACTAACACTGTAGTATCATCCTTCTCCATAAATTCACGTTTTTTTATTTTTATGGAAGACTCGTTTTTCTTTTAATGCATGTTAATCCCGTCCTACTCAAGCCCATGAAACACACACTCACAACAAACAAGGTAGAAGACAGTTGCACACACTCGATAGCACAACCATTAAAACCCATGACAAATAAAAATAACAAATATTAAGACAAAAAGGTCAATAATTCTTTTATTATGACAAATGTTGAGGGCTAAGTTGAGTCTTCTTCAACTAATCCCTTGGACTATACTGAGAGGGATGTTTATCAACCTCACTGAGTACCAGTGGTATTTAAAACTCCAGATGAGGGAAAACTTCTCTTTTCGTCTCCCATTGAGAGTACTTCATTTAGCTTGTGCCATACCTTCTTAGATACTTTACATTTTTTACCTTTTCAGGGGTTTTGCTTGGGATGATAATGGATTCAACAACAATTACTAGAAAAGTCTCTATATATAACAACTCTCAACAAGAGGAGGAAGGGTCGAAACCTTCATAAAATCTTCCTCTGGAAGAGAAAGAGGCAACAAAACTCAGAAAAATATTCTCCAATATTGATACCTCCATAAAATTTTGAATTGATAAAAATAGTCCTAGAGTTTATAATTTTAACTTTATATTTAAATCAAACTATATAAATAACCACACGAAAATAAAGAATCACAATAATGGCTATTAATTAACTAATTCCAGTGATACTCTCATCACCATTTTTGCCAAACATGTTGGAATTAAGAGAAACGAGAAGTTAAATTTAAAATTTATAAAGTGGATAATAAAATAAACTTAAATTAAAACATCAAAAATCAATTTTAACCCTCACTTCCCATATTATTTTTAATTTAAAAAACGTTTTTTAATCTTGAAATATATTAGAAATTGTAGTACTTTTCATATTATTTTAAAATATACAATTAGGCACCTGGAAAATAGAAAAAATAATGTAAAGAAAGAAGACACGTCCCTTTTTGTATGCTAAATTTCCGTAGAGAAGAAGAGAAGAAAAAGAAAAGAAAAGAAAGGTAGATATATACGACGCCAAAGGCATAGACACCTGGCACTTAGCTACCCCTACGGGCATGGAACGGCGTAGGACAGAAAACGGGAAGATCTGGTGCCGTTTTGTGTTTTGCTTCCCCTCTCACATTTCACAATTCCATACCCAAAATCAATCATTTGGTAGTTTCAGCAAATTCACCCAAAGCCTCACCAGGCACAGGGGTGCCCTCTACCCAGAAGGAGGAAGGGGCCCTCTGTTTTTGCTAGCCCTCAAAATTAAGGACTCCTACCCTTCCTTCTTCATCATTATTTAGAAACACAAACAAATCCCTTTAGTCATTAACATACATTGTTTCCTTCCAAATTGCATCATGAGGACGATGTGTCCTAATTTTGACAAGGAAGATGGGTTGGAGACCGTGCTTGAGGTGCCAATTCCTGATGAGATGTTGAGCAGCATGGGCACCAACGGCTTCAATCGGTGGCAGAACCTCCGAACTCTCATGAATGCTCAATTTGCTGACAAGTCATCATTGAACAACGAATTCTTGGTGCTGCTTAAGCTTGTGGGTGCACCCGTTATCCCTGTTCAGCTTTCATCAGACCATGCTTTGACTCGCCCCCTTAAAGATTGTTCCATTGTAAGACCTAATCACCAATTATCCATTCAATTTTTAAAACTCATGATTTTAGAAAATTAAAAAAAGCACAATTCTAAAGAAATAAAATATAAAAATCGTAAAAGGTTAGTTTTTCCAAAATGTACTTAGAATTGCATAATTTCCGTAAAAAAACCTAATTTGTGATGCATATGGTTATATAATATAAATGAGATGGGGATGCATGCATTGATGATGGATGCAGCAAGATTCGACTGCAAAGTACATAGTTCAGCAGTACGTGGCGGCGACGGGAGGAGTGGCGGCGTTGAATTCACTGGAAAGTATGTATGCAATTGGACGAGTGAAAATCTGTGGGTCTGAAATGCGACAAGGTGAGTTTGACGGCGACGTTGAAGCAAGAGGGAAACCTGAAGTTGGAGGCTTTGTGTTATGGCAGAAGAATCCAGATTTGTGGTGCTTGGAATTGGTTGTTTCCGGTTACAAGGTGAGTGCAGGATGTGACGGTAAGATAGCTTGGAACCACACTTCTTCTCAACCCTTTCATGCAAACAAAGGCCCTCCAAGACCACTTCGCCGCTTCTTCCAGGTAATATATAACATTCGGTATTAACAACTGAATTTAAGATTGAGTTGTGTAAAATTAGGTTAAAATACGTAATATATCATAAACATGCATGAAGGATTGATTTTTTTTCATGGGTCAGACTCATCACGTGTTATTATTATCGTTAGGGTTTGGACCCAAGGAGCGTGGCAAACTTGTTCCTAGACGCAGAATGTGTGGGAGAGAACATCATTAACAACGAGGTTTGTTTCATGCTGAAGTTGCATACGGCTCAGCAAATTCTTCAACCACAAAGCACGTCCAACACTGAGATTGTGATGCACACGATAGCGGGCTACTTTAGCCAGCGGACAGGGCTGCTCGTGAAATTTGAGGACACTAAGTTGGTGAAAATGAAGGCTGTGAAAGGCAAAGAGTACGTGTTCTGGGAAACTAGCATCGAGTCCTTGATCGAAGATTATAGATACATAGATGGCATTAACATAGCGCACGGTGGGACAACAATTGCCACGCTTAATAGGTACGGTGCGGAGCAGAATCACAAACGTATGATTGAGGAAACGTGGACGATTGAAGAGGTTGACTTTAATGTTGTTGGGTTGTCCATGAATTGCTTTCTCCCTCCCTCTGATGGAGAGAAAGAGCAACACGAAGGTGCAGAGGGAATGGGATAGGGTTTTGCTTCGGTTATTGTCGTTATCTCTGCTCCCTCGACTTTTCTAGGAAGTGTAAATACTACAACTTGGAAGTGATTCAATCTTTTTGAACTGGGATTTTTTGGGTGACAGATAAATGCATGTCCTTTGGAAAATGTTCTGTTGGACTCACAGTTTTGTTTAGAAATTGTGATTTGATTACAACTATTTTGAGGGTTTCTATTCAATCAAAGAACGAACTGATAGTTTATTCAGATGAAAAAGGCAAAGCTTTTATAAACAGCTAATGAAAATAGAAATTATTAATAGTATAATCTCAATCTAACTTAGACATATCTAAAACTTTATTTAAGAGAAGGTTCAGACCAATGAGAAAGGACAACGAAAATCATTTAAAAAAATGAATCGTAACTATAGTCTATTAAGAAAAACTTAAAAAACAAAACCTTTGAATTAGAGTCTAGAATTTTAACCTAGATGTCTATCTTTGGAAAAAGGTATTGATAACTCGTTGCAAAATTATAATTATGTTTTTAGGGTCTATTTCCGGATCTCTTTGGCAGTTCAAAACGACATGTCCTTTTGAGGAAGGGAATCTTGTAAGATTAATTGTATTTAGTTAGTTCTTCTAGCATTAGCCATTAATTAATACATGTTGGTAACGAAGGATTATGTATTGGGATTAGAGAAACATGAAGTTGCAGCTGATAATATCTCCCACCTTCATTTTTTTAGTACTTCTCCTGGTGGTGCACTGTCCTTAATTGGGCAAGATTTTATTGGTGTGAACATGCCACATTTTCAAATTGTAGTGGTAGTAAAGACCTCTTTATCTGGGAGGAAAATAAAAATAAAAAAATTCCTCATTCTTACTTTTCCTACATTTTCAAAAATAAAAATGACATAAAAGGGTGGGTGCGGCATGGGTGATTGTCAGATTGTCTAAGTTTACATATTAAGTCTGGAAAGTGGCATCTTTGTTTTGTCACATTTCTTGTCATATTCACTGTAGTTCCTTTATATATGTGTGTGGACCTTTTCTATGATTTTAACATTTGCTTCTTCTGAGAAGTAAACATCAATGCTTTGTCCTATGCTTTTAGTTTTTACCGGATAGTTATTATATGGCTGTGGTGTTAAGGTCACTATTCAGTAAGTGGTCAGTTCTAAAAAATTAATAATAACAAATTTAATACCAAATACAAAGACAATATTATAAAACTATTTTTTTTATTCATCTTTAAATTATTTCTTATTCTGTTCTTTATCTCAAATCAATTAAAATTTGATCTCGTTATTTTTAATTAATTATTTAAAATTTATAGTAACAATGTATAATAATTAAACTTTATTTGTCTATACAAAATTATTCAACGCGTTAAAGTCTTAATCATTTAAAGCATCGAGTCTTAGAAAACTTACTTTTTTATATAATGTGCAGCATTATTTTTTTTAAAGGATGTACGTTCTTCTATTTATTTATTTTTTATAAATGTAAATGTCAAAGTGTGAATAAACTAACTCACCAATTGATACCATGGTTGGCGAATACGACATGATGAATGAACCATTCCTTATGTAATGGAATCATACCTTCCTTCTACCAAATACAATATTATATAGTCAAAATGGAGAAGAAAGAAAGCCCACATGTAACGTGATTTTTAACGGAATCATATTATTTTATTTAATTGAGTTAAAAATTTAATATTTATCTTATTTTTATTTTCATGTAACTTTTATTTGAGAATAAAAAGAATAGTTATATATCTTTAAGATAATTTTGAAAAAAAAAATAAAAATCCTAGAGTCAACACCTTACCCACCATTACCCACTTGGGTTTTGGTGCCAAAGCCCCTTCAATTCTCACACAAATATAAAGTGCAGTAGTATCTACCCATCACATCTTAACCAGAACAAAAAAACATGACAAAGAGAGGGAGCCATGATAATGGTTCTGGAAACAGCAACCGTAAGAGGAACTTCTTATTTTGGGTCTTAGCAGTGGTTATCCTCGTTGCTCTATGGTACATGTTCGCTGGTTCCGTCACTCTCAAATGGTGCACGACCAACAACGGTGATTTCGATTCTACCATTATTCAAGATCTCGACGTGCTCGTACGTACACTACAAAACGCAATTTCTTTCATGTCTCTAACAGTAAAACTAATTTTTATATGACGTAAATTTATTATTAATTTTTGCTGTTTAATCGAAAAACTAAAACGACGAAAATTAGTTGAGATGATGAAGATGTAAAGGTTTTAAAGTATGGAGTAATTTGTGATATAATTTGTTGTGTTTGGTTGAAATTAGGAGGTGGAGGAGAGAGAGAAGGTGGTGAGACAGATGTGGGATGTGTACAGTCGCAGTCGCACAAACTCCATTGGAATACCCAAGTTTTGGTGGGAAGCCTTCGAAGCAGCTTACGAGGAATTGGCGAGTGATGTTCGTGGAGTACGAGACGGTGCCGTTTCGGAAATTGCCAAGATGTCTCTCCTGCGATCTCTTCCTCTTCAATCGCACCCGGTTAGTACGAACTAACACTTAGGATCGTTTTTTTTTTCTTCATTAAGAATGTAAATGTAAAGAAAAATTGATACTTAAAAGACAATAAGCATGTTTAAACAAACTAATTAGCTAATTGATAAACTAATTTGCAGAAATTAGTTTTAATCTATAGAAAAAATTATTTAACTTTTTATTCTTGTTTTTCTTTTTTCAAGAAATCTTTTTGAAAAAGCTTATGCTAACTGACCGAATGTCATCGCATTTCTCTTCTGCTTCCATGTATTGTACTTGAACCTGTATAATTCATCTTTTATCAAACTATTGCGTGAAGGTTGTACGGAAAGAAATTCAAATTTCGTGTTAACTACAATTATAACACAATGATAGTATACTGCACTTCGTATTAGAAGCTGGGTTTTAAAGTTTAAATAAGTGTTTTGATTGGCCCAATTATTAAGAGAAAAAAAGTGTATGTTTTTACTTTTCATGATTGGCATGTGCAGAGCATAACGGGGTCAAGAAAAATGAAGCAAGCAGAGAATAGAGCAATGACAAATAACTAGAATCCTTCTTTCTGGTTGTATGCAATGCAACGACCATTGTAGTTTTGGGCTGGTCTCACTCAGAGTGAGGCGGAGCGCATAGGAGCAGCAAGTACTAATACACGTAGTCAAATTAGTTTCTAACTAATTAGCATTTATAACGGTGTCATATACTTGCTTATCTTTAGCTCCTACTTGTTCTGTTTCCTTAACTTTAGTTGTTGTTACCTTATTTTGTAGTTCTGCTGTTTTCTTTCCGTTTCTAAGTGTCATGTGTGTGTGTG
>Ga0209700_108983_pt1 | contig 12124 bp, 5 predicted proteins | sample SiratroredBW_FD_187528 | JGI IMG/M metagenome (GOLD analysis project Ga0209700, IMG submission 187528) | Root nodule microbial communities of legume samples collected from California, USA - Siratro red BW (SPAdes) (version 2) | ecosystem: Host-associated > Plants > Roots > Nodule | place: USA...
CAAAGAAGAAATCGAAACAACATGTTGAAAAAGAAGACTCTTCTACCATAAAGGAATTAAGAGCAAGACTTAAAACTAACACACAAAGAAAGAAAGTAAGATTTAGCTATTGTAGACCTCCAAGCCTGACTCTTCGATGCCAAAATGATACAAGCATATTCAAGCAAGCAGTAGAAGACTCAAGAAAATTCTTAAACTTCAAGTTTCTCAAGAGAAACTCATATTACTCTCTTCAAATAAGGTTGAAGAAGATTACTCCCATGTTGACCTTATAGAGAAAGAAGATTACAAAAGTTTTCATCAATTCAAGTTCATTTAAATGTGAGTTTCGCAAGAGGAAAGAGGCTCTACATATAAATGCTTGGCCTCTTTCCCACCATGCTACAAAGATGTGTTAGCACCAAGGCTAAGCATGTGATTTGATGAAGTCAATATTGTGAGTACCAAGGCTTAACATGTGAAGCTGATGCAGACTACCTCATGAAGAATCTGTTTGAACCAACCTGGACCAGAATTATTCAAGTGAAGACTTTGTGCCAACACGAAGATGGTTGGGTGATTAGGTCTTGGTCCTTAATTGGATTTGTGTGTTGGTGATTGGCTTAGTCCTTAATCATGAGTGGCATGATTCATCACTTCTGAGGTGCTAAAAAGATTCACAAAGATTTTTATTAAAACTGTTTTTAATAAAAATAACCCAAAATGTTTTTGTTGGAAAAAGGTTTTTCAATCGATTGAATTTCTAAAACAATCGATTGAATGTGACAGTTATTTCTGTTACAATTGAAATACAGTTATGGCTGTTACAACTGAAGACTTTGACTGGGTCAAACTAATGGTCAAATTCAATCGATTGAATGGTTTGTTCAATTAATTGAATTTTGACAGCTGAGCAGTTTTTAAAACTGATTTTTGGTATTTAAAGGAATGAGAATCATCACTTTCAGATTTATCAAATCAAATACTTTCGAAAAGCATTCCTTGAGTTTTTCTAAGAGAGATATTGCCCCTTTTGTGCGATCATCATTTTGGCAAAGCTTTTCAAATCAAGAAACCTCCAAGAACGTGAATCTTTGAAGCATCCTTGAAGTGAGGTTCTTGCTACTTTGGTTCTGGACCAAAGCTAAGTCTTCTACACCTGATCTTCATTCTGTGCAATCTGTTTTGTGTAGAAGTACTTTGTAATCTTCTCTGATCCTGTTGATATGTAATCTGTTTGCTGTTTTCAACTACTGCGTTTGTAATTGAGTTGGTGCAGTGGGTTCTGCACTGGTCTCGCATCTGCTGAGGGATTCAGTAGAGGGTGAGTACTGTTGGAAGCAGTGTTGCTTGCGGACTGCAAGTGTTGTGGTACAGTGGGTTTCTGCACTAGTTACACACTAGCTGAGGGGTTCAGTGAGGTGTGGGTTTACTGCTGGGAACAGTTTGTAACTTGCTAGAAGCAAGGGTTGTAAACTGATCTTATGATCTGTTTTTAGTGGAAATCTTTGCTAGTTTGCAAAGGACTGGACGTAGCCCTTGAGGAAGGCTGAATCAGGATAAAAATTTTGTGTTCTTGCTTTTCTCCCTACTCTTCTTGATTGCTTTTATTCACTGCTGTCATCTTTTAAAAATTGACTGGATTAAAATCTGTTCATACTGTTGATCATATTCTGAACATCTATTTACATAATCAACTGTGATTCTGGATTGTGTTTAATATACTGGATTGTGTTTAAACATCTTAAATCTGGGTTAAAACATTTTTACACTGTAAACTGTTTTCTGGGTTTAACTGATTTTTGGGTTTATCTCTGATATCTTCCTCTGTGCACAATCGATTGTTTACTTGACAGTTCAAAATTACATAGTCAATCGATTGAATAAAGAATTTTCATTCTCTACTTCAAGAACAAATCAAATTTGCGAAAAGTTTTTGAAAGTTCAATTCACCCCCCCTCTTGAACTCGGTCTAAACCTTATTTTACAAAATGTGGGACTTAAATAAAAGCTAAAATACAACTGTAAAAGAGAGCAATTTTCTGATATGGCTCCTTGGGGCCGTGTAGGATCTAGATCAGCCCAAAAAGGAGATGAAGATGATATTTCTTCAAGAGATAACTCAAAGTAGCACAAAGGAAGACGCTATGGAAGCCATACTTACGACAATTAACAATTCAATATATTAACAAGTAAGAATCTAAAGGAATTGAAATATAAAAATGGAATAAGGAAGAAGGTGATTGAACATTTCACCTTCAAGATTAGAAATCTTCAAGGATGAGTGAAGGATGATCCGCCACTTGAGAAGTTTCTCAAGATAAGAATCAAATAAAAGAGTAGAGACACAACTCAAGAACTCTCACAATTTCTCAAAGAAATTCTCATTCATTCAATTTGCTTTTTTTTAAACAATGGTGAACACTCTTATTTATAGTCATGGAATTTGGCCAAACAAGGAGTCTCAAAAGACAAAAAGGTTAACTACACGTAACTGTGTTTATGTCTAACTAATCCTTTGAAATTAGGGAGATGCACTTGGTGGTTACTAATGTACATGAATGTAATGATTACTTTAAGATGACTAGAATGAATGTACATGAAGGAGTGCAGTAGGTGGTTACTAAAATACATTAATGTAATTATTAATCTAAGATGACTAGAATGCATGTACATGGAAGAATGCATAGGTAGTTACTAAAATGCAAAAAATGTAATTATTACAATACATGTACTATGAATGTCTCTAAACTTGAAGAGTCAAAGATGACTTAAGTAGCTCATGTGAGGTGCATGTGCCAACTTAAGCCTTCAGAAGACACTTCTAACTTAAGACCAGTTCTATCAAGTTCTTAATCTCAAGTTTGCCTTCTAATTTATACAATCTACAAACATTTATACAATCTACAAATAATTCTTCTTGTTTTTTTGATGTCCTTAAAAAAGAGAGTATTGTCCTTGGATCTTCTCAAAGAAACCTTATTTGAATGAGGAACCTGTAGTTCTAAGTTTCTTTCAAATTTAGGAAAATTTTGAATAATTTCTCAAGTCTTCCATTGTTCCGGAGGGTGCTTCCATCACGTGACATCCTGAGTCGAGCTTGAAGGTCTTCAAGAGATAAGTTCTCCAATCTCTCTTTTCTCTTTCTTTCTTATGTTTGTTTTCCATCTTGTTCATGCTTGTTTATGTCTAGGATAGCTTTCAATTTTTTTTCCATGTCATGCTTTAATTAATTCAAATAACTAGTTCAATTTTTTTCTTGAATCAGTGTCATGTTTAGGTTCTTTTACATGCTTTGTTTGTTGATTGAATTCAATACTTGTTTTAGTCTTATTGATCTTTTAAATTTCTTCATATTTAAGTTTGTTTAATCCTTTATATGCTTCTAAAGTCCTTAGAGTAGTCCTAAATATTTTTGCGTGAAATTTCTTACTTCAAAAAACATGATTTTCAAATGCTTTTCTTTGCTTTCTCTTCTTGTGTTTTAGCTCTTCTTTGATTTTAGTTTCAAGTAAAGTTCTAGAAAATTTTCTTTAATACATAAACATCCAGTGTCGAGAACTGCTTGAGACATTTCTTTCGAATTGAGTTAAATTGCTTGAATAAGCATGACTTGTACACTTTCTAGTTGAAGTAGAGTAAAAATTGAATTTAGGTTGTGAATTGCTACAAAATTGAATGTCTAAAAATGAAATGTTTAGCCTCATGGAAAAATACAAAAAAAATAGAAAAGAAAATGAAATAGCCTTGGCTAAATTATGTAGAGGTAAAAAGAAAAATGATAAGATAATTCACAACACAAACCACACTCTTAGATGCACAAACTTACATTTCTAGTTGATTACATGACTTGATTTGTGTGTGAAGCATCTTTGAGTGAACTTGGTTGTTTTCTTTCCATTCTTAACTGAAGTTGTATTTTTTTCATTTCTTTCATAATTCTAATCACTTAAATTTTGGTTTTATCACTCTTAATCTAGAACTATTTCGTACGTTCATTTTGAGTGCCTTTTCTTGAAATTTGGCATAATTTTTGCTTGTCTTCTTTCAGAATTTTGAGTTTTTTCATAAAATGTTTCAATTGATATTGTCCTCTCCCAATTGTGATTTTTTAGTTTTTTCTTCTTAATTCTAAGTGCTTGTAATTTTATTTTTATTTTTTCCCTTGATACTTGAAAGAACTCATCTCTTCTAAGAGATAGTATTCTAGGTGTTGAAGAAGACCTAGTTGAACATTGCCACTGAAAGGTCTTTGAAAGGTCTTTGAAAGTAAAAGAAGAGGCAAAATTAATTTTCAAACACTTGGGCGAAGAGTCGCAGAGAGCTGAACCAAAAATTACATAATCAAAAGAAAAAAGGAACAACAAAATCGAGATTGAAATTTCGTTGTTGACATTCTTTGTCATGGAACTTTGTGTAATTTTTTGTTGTCTTTTCTTTTGACTACTTGTAATTTTCTTCATTACTTTAGTGTCTTTAGAAAATTCATTTTTGTGAAATCTCATTTCGTTAGCTAAAATTTTATAATGAAAAAACACTTCGTCTCGTGAAAGTGTGTCAAGGGACTTAAAGTGTCACTTGCACTTTCACTTGAATACTCGTCTAGATTTTATTATTGTTTTTAGATATCATTACTTGAACTTTCCTTTGTTTACTTCTTTTAATTGTTAGGTCTTCATGACAAATTTGGGTTTAATCTCTTAAATAGAGCTTTAGTTGACACTTTTTTGGTCCTTAGGAGTCCGTGTACACACACATGGAAAATCTTTATGAAGTTTTTTACAAAGAAAGTTTGTGAAAGTGGTCCAGGTAAGACTCTGTCTAACAAAGACTTGGTATTTACGATTGTCCATTTGTGAGCCACCTCTCTTTCTTAGGAGTTTACGTGATGAAATTTCAACATCTTTTCTTTATAGAAAAGCTATTAAAAAAAACCATTTGTGAAAATTTTTATCACTCATTTTTGTGAAAATCTTTCCTTCTAAAACTCTTTCTGAAAATACTTAGATACAAAAAAAATTGGTGATCATACATATTCTAATGTACATGCTAATTGTAGGGATCATCAATAGGGGGAATATCTGAGAGATGAAATTCAAAATACCAAAAAAAAAAAATAGAAGAACTTAGGGAGATATTAGCTTAGTTCATGAGAAATCAGGAAAAATCTAAGAGCAAACATGGAGAGGGTCCAGTTGGAAAGAAATATACAATATGAACTTTGTACAGAGAAATATTATACATTCCTACTATTTTTGAAACAACAAAAAGTTTTGAAGAAAGGATGAAGTATCATTTAGAGGACTTAATACGTGATGTTGCTGAAGAAAATTTTTGAAGAGCTCGTGTGTATTATTCTTTGAAGTCTCATTTAGAGCAACAACTGTACCTAGGATGCAGTAATTTTACTCGATTGTTAGAAACTTTAAAATTGTTCAGTTTAAAAGCAAGAAATGAATGGACTAATAGAAGTTTCACCGAATTATCGGAGTTCTTGAAAAATATGCTTCCAGAACATAACATGTTACCCAATTGTAACTATGAGGCGAAGAAGATACTATGTTTAATGAGTTTGGAATACAAAAAGATACATGTATACTCTAATGATTGCGTGTTATATAGAGATGAGTTTGTTGCATTGAGGTTATGTCCATCATGAGGGATATTATGGTTTAGAAAAAGTTGATCAAACTAGTGCTGAGGAAGAAATAGAGGGTCTTCTTGCTAAGGTGTTATGGTATTTGCCAATAATACCAAGGTTTGAACGATTGTTTGCCAATAAAGAGGATGCAAAGAACCTAATGTGGCATACAAATGAAAGAAAATGTCACAATCTTCTTCAATATTCAATGGATTCTCCACAATGGAAGAATATTGATGAAATATTTCTAGAGTTTGTTACACAGTCAAGAACACTACAAGAAAATCTAAAATTACCAACGGATTTGTATCATCAGTAAATGTCATTACCGACAAATTTTATTAACGAAAAATTTGATGGTCAATTTACCAATGGAATAAAACTAGTGGTAATTATTGACAAATTTACCAATAGAAAAATTCACGTCAAAACATTTTTCGTCGGTTAATCTTCTAGTAAATTGGACATCAATTCATCCACAGAATTAATGTTTTGGTAAATCCGTCCATCAAGTTACGACCAATTTACCGACGGATTTCATCCATTGGTAAATCATCCGCCAAGTAACCAGTGAATTTTGTCGGTTATAATAATAAAAAACAATAATAATAATAATAATAATAATAATAATAATAAAACAACAACAACAACAATAATAATAATAATTGTATTATTATTTTTAGTTATTTTAATTGTAATAATAATAATCACATTTTGATAATAAGAATAATAATTATCATGATAATAAAATTTCTTTTGTCTAATTATTATAGATTTTGTCAATAGGATTTGGGTTTAGTAGATGACATTAATAAAACGTTTAATAAAAGTAATGATAATAGTAAAATAATAATAATAATAATAATTTTCATAATAAAATAATATTCGTAATATTTATCTACAAATTTATTCATGAATATTTTTTTCAGTAACTCTCATTTACCTTCGAGTTTTGGGTGTTATTGAAGGATTTTTTTTCGTCGATAATACCAATCTTTTTGTAGTGGAAACTTAAGATTTGGACTTGCTAGAGATAGTATGAATCTTTATGGAAACTTAAGTAGTAAGCATAGTTCATGGTCTATTTTGTTAGCATTTACAACCTATCTCCTTGGTTGTGCATGAAAAGAAAATGTATTATGTTGTCTATGATGATTTCTGGACTAAACAACGGGAAATGGCATTGATGTGTATCTCAAGTCTTTGATTGATAATTTCAAAATGTTGTGGGAAACCTCTGTGGATATCTTTGATGCATATTGGGAAGATAATTTTCGTTTGTGTACAATGTTGTTTGTCTGGATATCATTATGTGTGCCCTATGTGTGAAGAAAACACTATTTATTCTCAATTGAAGCATGGGAAAAAATCATGTACACTAGGTACCGAAAGTTCCTTGCTCATAGTCATCATTATCGTAGAATGAAAAAGCATTAACACCCCGCAATGGTGAACAAGTATATGAGCAGGTGAAAAGTATTAACAATGTGTTTGAAAATCATCAAAGAGGAACATTTAGAAATGGATGGAGCACTAATGTTTTGAAAAAATTCAAGTGCATTTAGAGGAAATGATCACTTTACTCCAAGCTTCACTCAAAGGTTTGATGTTCCCTTAGTTTTTGATGGACCAATAATTGTGACTTTCTTTCTGTCCCGCCCCCCCTCCCCCTTTTTCTGATATCTTGTAATAATCCTTTGATCAACCTTTTTCTACCTACAATGTAATGTAAAATATTATTAGAAGCTTAATGTATAATTAAGAACATGGAAGACAATGTATAATAAGAAGTAAGGATGTAAGATATACCCATTTATATACATATATGTAAATATGTGTGACAGGAATAAATGTAAAATAAATCCAAGAATAATTCAATATATCATTTAGCTCGTTTTCAGGTTAGGTTAGACTTTTTATTGAAATTTTAGTTGAAAGTATTATTGTATTGAAAACTTTATGTATTTCAAGTTTTAGTTTAAAGCCAAAACCAAATGTATTTAAAAAAGTCCAGAATTTACATCGACCTATATTACACTTATTTACATATGATGTGTTGGTGTCCGACATAAATTTGAAGTTCTTACATCAATCTTTGAGTTCGACGTAAATTTACATCACCCACATCCATGTCAAAGTGTTACCTAATATAAAAAGCCAAAAATATCCAATATAAAAAGTCACTCATGTAACAATAATAATTTCATAATAAATTAAATGTATATTATAAATCTCAAGAAAAGAAATGATAATTTTGTCATGGTTTGATTTAATTCTTCAATTTTTTTTCAATATTCTAGTTTTATTCTTTTCAATTCTAGTTTTTACTTGCAATTGTCTTTTATTTGATAGAAATATTGAAATTTGAAATGATTAATTTGTATTAAAAAAATTATTTATTTCCTTTCACCAACAAAATTCGAGGAAATATAGTATTTTGACAAACATGATAATAACAATTTTTTACTTTTAATTAATTTTGATTTTTCAAATGATATATTACTATGAATCTTATGCTGATTTAATTAAATTTAAAATAAAATAAATAAAAATAAGCTATTTTTAGGTGTATTTATACTTTCATTATATTAACCAATGTAATTATTAAAAAAAATTAATCTAATTGTACTATCCTCCTTTGGATGATAATATCTCAACTAGCATTTAGAGGTGTGTAATTTTTGTACTTGCTTATATGGCTACTCATATAAAGCTTGTGTGTTATTCGAAGTGGAGGTAGGGAAGATTGAGCAAGAGTAGAAGTTTTCATCATCCTTTTTCTCATGCTCAAGTTTTCCTCTATGTTGATATATCATGTTATCCAATTGCGAAGCTTGTCCATGTTGGCAAGTGGATCAACATATAGTGTGTCAAGGAATTTTCTTGGTCAGAGTTCTACTAAGAGTATATACATAGCTACCGTCAGATGTTAGTATAAAATATTGATGGTTGTCCTAACAAATCGAGTCATATATTGTTAAAGAGACTCGATACCCCCTTATCCAACATTATGTAGGGATGTCGAGGTTGTGATCATAGGTTTCCAATTGGAAAACTGAGTTGAGAACCTTGCACAAAAGGTGTTGAGTGAATTTATTGAATTTCTTAACAATGAATAGTATTATTCCAAGGTTGGTCCCTTAAGAGTGGTTGGAAAAAGCCTGCAATGTACTCCCAGATTTTTGGATAAGAGGAACATTTGTGTCAATTATGCCTTGATACGTGTCTCAAAGTCTAATGATCCATCACACTTTTTCAAGGAAGGCCATTTCTAGATTTTGCGAAGTTGAGCCTTCATTACTTCAAGAGTGAAAGGGTCAAAACCAACGAGATTTCTTTTCATCGCCTCATTTAATGGGGTATGGGGGTTGAAATAACCTTAAAAAGTTGTTGTTGATCACATGCTCGTGATTCCTTTTGTGAGGAAGACCTTTGTGCTAGATTTAGAGGTCATTATGCATTGTTGGTTCGATCTGCAACCTGGGATTGGTTGTTGGTCTAAAGCAACTATGTTCACATAACCACCACTACTTTGTAAGATCGGCCAGTGTGCATTGATCATCCTTCGTCCTTGTCAAGTGGTTTTTCTAACAGGGTTGGACGAGACTCAATGACCTACTCCTGCTCAGATTATTTCGGTCTTGGTTAAGGATTGCAAGTTGGTAATGAAGAGCTTGCAACTCGACCTGTTGTTGGTTTCTCACGAGCTCAAAATCCTTGTCGAATTTGACCTGCATACCAGCTATTGTATTTTGGATATTTTCTTCATTCTTTTTTAAGAAAACTCTTCATGTGTGTTTTAGGACTCATATAATTGAAGAGTCCATCTTAGGGTTTAATGAGGATGATGTGGTAGTTCGGATTCAAGTATCATAAAACTTATGGTCTGAAAATAATTTTACCTATAAACATCAAATGTTCTAACCAGAAAAGAGTGTGGTTTTCTTAAAGTAGAATCGAACCTCCAAATATTAATTGTCAAGTTGTTGACAAAGACTAAGGAAAGATTCATCTGCAAACGATTCTCTGACATCCAAATTAGTAAAAGTTAAAAAAAATATATAAGATATAAAGGTGAATGAAAAAATTGAGATACTACTATTTATAAACCTTTTAGACCTAAATTAAAATATCAAAATGTTAATAAATATAATTATTGAATCAATTATAACCAACAATAATAATACTAATAATAATAATAATACTATTATTATTATTAGTATTAATATATATTGAATTTTTTCTAATTACAAATAATATTTTATATATTATCTCGTGGTATTCCTATCAATATTATTAAAAAGTGAAATATACAAAAACAAAAAAATTGCCCTCTACCAATATCTACATTTCTTGGAATATTAAAATGAATTTTGAAACTAATATAATTATTGAAATAAATAGGATAACATAAAAATATCCAAAAACAAATTAAAAGAAAAATGAATTTATTATTTACAATTATCGATATAATATGATAAAGAGGTAAAAATAAGAAAAATGTATTTTATGTATATATTATATATAGTAAAGGATAAATTTAATTAATAGTTTAAAGACAATATGATTAATTATAGGAATCTAGAAGTAGTTTATATGAAAAAAAAACGTTATAATTTAGTAAAAAAAGATTTGCTTCATAAAAGCTATTAATTAGGTCAGATAAACTAACTAATACAAAAAAAATAAAAGTTGGCCGAAATATCATATCAAACATATTCCTACTATAATTAAATGGTATTCATTAATTTTACCTATATTTATGTAAAAAGAAAATATTTACAAGAAGCATACAAGACGTAGTATTTTGAATTGGATTGGAAGAGAAAATAAATTTTAGCCAAATAAAACTCAATAAAAATGAATTGGATTAACTTGGATTAACATATCTCTTAATATACAAATGTAAAATATTTCATTTTTATAATTAAAACCAAATTTTCTTGTGAAAAAATCACACATTATTGTATTATTGAATATGCGAGCAATACATTTTTATTGTTATCAACTTAGATTAATTAAACAATAAAAAATGGAAAATATAAATTTCATACATAATAATAATTAATAAAAAAATCCACCCCATTTGTTTGATTTGAATTTATCCTATTAGGAAACTCGAAGATATTTGTGGAGCAAAAAGAAGTAAAATGAGAAGGTTTGAAGAAATTATAGAAAGGAGAGGGTGGAAAAACCAAAATTGATAAGAACAAGGAGAATAGGAAAATGAAAGGAAATAAAAAGGAAAGAAGGAGATGGATTCCTTACCAAGAACGCATCTGTTGGCTTTGGGTTGGGAGCTAGCTTTGGTCGTGTGAGACGACTTTGTTGTGTGGATAAGAACAACCTCTTTTCTCTCTCATACACACTCTGTCTTGTTTTTTTCTCTCTCTCTCAAACATCTTCTATTCTACCGCCTCCAAATCCTACAAGAACCCATTCCCTCTCACACCGCCTCAGAATATCACTCTCCCTTCTTTCTCTTCTCTTCTTCATACCAACACACACTCCCCCACTTCCTCAAATTCACCGCACCACACTTCTCTTCTTCAAAACACTTCCTTCAAGCTGGCGTTCCAAAACCAAACAACCACTGTTCGAGAAATCAAGCCCAAGAACCGCAGAATCATGGTAACTCAATCCCCCACTTTCATTCAACTTCTTCTTTCATGCATCTTCCCTCCACTTTCTCACTCTTTTCTTCTTGTTCTGTTCAAAAGTGGCACCAATCATTCTTCTGCTTTCTGGGTCTCATTCAAATTTTCATTTTTTTTGAGAAGGGTTCTGGAGGCCCTGATGACGAGGACAACCGGTGGCCACCGTGGCTGAAGCCTCTGCTCAAAGAGAGCTTCTTTGTTCAATGCAAGTTGCACGCTGATTCACACAAGAGCGAGTGCAACATGTACTGTTTGGATTGTATGAACGGCGCACTCTGCTCCCTCTGCCTCGCTTACCACAAAGATCACCGTGCTATTCAGGTTCCTATTATCAACTCTGTCTCTTTCTTTCTCAGCTTCTGACACATTTCTGATCCTCCACTCATTGTTGTTAAAAACTATCACTTTTCCTTTTGTGGGCGTGTTAGATTCCTTCTTTTTCTGGAACTTTGTTAAAAAGTCCCATCTTTTCCCCTTCCCTGCTAGATATTTGAACTGTCATTAATTGGGTTCCGATTTCAATTTCGTATGTGCCCAATTATTAACTGTTTTGGGTGGTTAATTAATTCCCTTTTTTTTTTCTTAATTTCCACGCTCCTGCTTTTAACAAGTCCCGTAGTGGGATGGGTAAAACTCACAACCTTGAAACCAAAAGATGTATTTTTCAATGCAACAAATGGCCATTCCCTTCTAATGCGCTCTGTTTTTTTTTTTTTTTTTGGACAGATAAGAAGGTCCTCATACCATGATGTGATTAGGGTGAACGAGATTCAGAAGGTGTTGGACATTACAGGAGTCCAAACCTATATTATCAACAGTGCAAGGGTTGTTTTCCTGAATGAGAGGC
>Ga0209700_108984_pt1 | contig 12124 bp, 3 predicted proteins | sample SiratroredBW_FD_187528 | JGI IMG/M metagenome (GOLD analysis project Ga0209700, IMG submission 187528) | Root nodule microbial communities of legume samples collected from California, USA - Siratro red BW (SPAdes) (version 2) | ecosystem: Host-associated > Plants > Roots > Nodule | place: USA...
AATAAAAAATAGTTAGATAATTAAAATAAAGAATTATCCACAATTTATATTTAAAATTTTAATAATTATTATTAATTTAATAACGGAGGATAATATGCACAAGTTTGCACTTGTTTTTTTTTTTTTAATATTTGGTGTATACCTATATTGTATAAATTAATATTACAACTTTTGAGTAAAATAAACATTAAATGTTGGTTTATATACATGATAGCCAAAAAATTATGAAATGATTCTTTACTGACAATAATATGATTTTTTTTTTCTTTCACCAGCACTTCTTATAATTCTTTCATATTATGAATCAATGGATTAGAAAAACATGATAAAGATAAAAAAAATATTATTGCTAAAAGATATACCTATCAGGATAGTTTACAATATTAGTGTTTCTTTAATTTATAATCCCTAATCTTGATAGTTCAATTTTTATAAATTTAGTCTTTATAATTTTAAAAATTTATAACTTATATCTAATATTTTATTTTGTTCAATTGAATTTATATCTTGAGTGTTCATGTTAAGGCGTCATAAAATTTTTAATTAATTAAATTATAACAATAAATGTCTACAAAATTTAATGTCGAACCAAAATTTGGATATTTTAAAATTGAAAATAAATTAAAGATTAATAATTAAATGGAATTGAATTATAAATCACGAAACTAATTATTTAAAAATGTCTTTTATATTGTGTATTATTTTTGTCCAAATTAGAGTTAGAATTGGAGATGGAGAAGGAACAATAGTTATAATAACCTTAAGAATTTGTGGTAGAAGGACTTTTATTATTTAGTAGTGTGTGATTTTTTGGTTTGAACACTATTATCAAGTTGAATTTATTCAAAGTTTAGGACAGAGAATAAGAATGAATAACATATATATGGAATCCTATGCATAATCTATTAATTAACCATTTAGAATGGTTTATCAAGAACAAGATGTGCAAATTTAACAAAAAGAGCATTTTGTTAGTTTAGATGTGAATCATATAAATTGAATAATATTACATATACAGGATTAAACTCAAGTATTAAGCAAATATGTATTAAGTGAGAGATGCCATCTTGAAAACCTACCTTGGATGTGTCTTGTGATCTTAGGTAACAACCTACTTCCTAGGAAACAAGGACCATAATGTTATGTTGTGTCAGCGTTGCAGCAACAGTGGTTTCTTCGGTGTATCGGGGAAGTAACACCATTAACTCTTTCTCTATATCATCGCCATTTTTGCCTTGAACTGATAAATTGTGGTGGACACATTTATCTCATTGTAGCAGCATGTTTCAACCACGTAATTGGTGTTAGCCCTACACAACAGTAATAGTAGCAGACCCTTAATCTGCAGTCCAATGATCGCAGCTTACATTGCTTCCTACATGCAGAAATGTAAAATATGACTTTTTTTTTATATGTCATGTCACGAGGGTAAGTAACTCATACCTAATCCCCTTTGAAACAAACAAATGATGAACGAAGTTTCATTTATGTTTATATAAGAAAAACTCATACCTAACTTTACTTGGATATTTTTAACTAAATTTTCTCAAAATTTTTGAATTAGTTATAGATATTTTATATTTATGATGGAAGGAAACATGTTACTTTCTTTGAAGCTCCAAAAGAGAATACTGCTGATAATTGAAAGTTATTGACTTTCAGAGTGTTTTTTTCTTCTGATAAATCTTACTGTTATATATATTAGAAGTACAATGAAACTTAAGTACAAGATAACTCGGTTTCTGGTCCTGATTATTATAATAAGGATAAACACACATACATAAAGTACATATGATTGATAAATTCTGACAAAATAAATAAAAAGATCTCATTCTTTATTTGTTTTTACATATATCCATATTTTTCTTTTATATAATCTATCTCTATATAGATAGTAACAAGTAATTGCTCATACATCATTTGTTGTAATAAATAAGAAAAATAAAAAGTTATACAAATTATCGTAATCATTTCAATCTGATTTCATATGGTCAATGAATAAACCTAAAGTAACATATTATATGATACCTGTGACAATATGAGCTACTTATGGTACATTTAACATGTAACTTAAATGGTCACCACATTCATGTAAATTAAAAAAATGTATAAATTTATATACATGATGTGAAATTAATGTGAAAAAGAAAATTTGAGCAAAATTGGGTAAATAATAAGATTTGATCCTATATGGAAAATAAGAACATTACTTTTTTCTTCAATACAATGCATGAACCTTTTAAAGGATGAGATCCATAAATGTGACAATATTTTGAGAAAAAAAAATAGATATTTAGATGAGATTATTGAATGGAAAGTGACATCATGAAAGCTTCTATGTCTCAACCCTAGCTATGAAGCTACTTTGGGAAAAGAAATGAGAAAAAATAAGAAGGAGAAAGAAGAAACAAGTGAGGCTTTATCTTATCCATTTGCATGTGGAATATCTTGGTACTTTAAAATCTAAGTGAACACGTTAAAGCCAAATCTTACTCATAAAACAACTTTATTTTTAGTCTTTTAGGAAAAACAGAACATATATGTGGTCAATTTATGTAACAAGTGGATTGCACTATTATGTTGTCAGCTTTACAATACACACGTAATCTTCGTTTTTACTCACAGATGGACGTTGATATGATTGGATAAATCACCATGAAACACTTTTTCTTTTTCTAAGGCTAAGAAATTATTAAGCAAAGAGAACCCCGATTTCATATTCAATTTTAGGTCTACATTATGTGAAAAAAATTGTATTTATTATCCTCTTAACAAAAAGTTTTAATGTTAGGAATAACGTAGCTTGTGTTATGATATAGAAATGAATGTCGAACTAGGTTGGATTAAATTTTGAATAAAAGAAACTCAATAATAAGGTATTAGTTAGGTTCAAATTAATCCAAGATTTAAAAAATACTACTATTTGAACAGAATTAATCTAAACAACAACGTACTGGTTGGGTTTAAATTAATATAATCTGATTCTATACAAATGTATACTGTTGTTTTTTAGAAAAAGAAAAAAAAAATATTCATCTTAAAATTGCAATTAAAAGACATAAATAATGTTTTTATTGAAAAAATTTATGTATAAAAATAAAAAAAGATCTGTGTATAATAATGAAATAAGTAAACTACACTGATCACTCTAAAAAAGCTTCCTAGATTTATTTTTTTTATCGGTAATAAAGAATCTCAAAAGGATTATTGAACGAGTAAAATAGTTTTTTTTTTTTTATAAAAAGAAGGTTATGATATTTTCATATTTTAATATAATAGTAAAATATTAATTAGTTTTCTTATAATAATTTATTTTGGTATAAGTTTTAATCCATTTGGTGGACCAATATAAGCATCAGGTGGATAATTAAAGTGATGTGAAATTTTGACATGTTTTTTTTTTCTATACATTATGTACTTTTACTACTTTTCTCTGCAGTACAAAATATTTTATAATCAATATTAGCTAAAACTTAACCAATCTATTGGTCAAATATGGATTCCTTTATGGTTTGGTTTTAATGTATTTCTTCAATTAAAAGATAATGTGATATTAAATTTAATGATAATAATTTTCTGACTGATTTTATCTTTCATAAATTATTTGGTAAAAGTATTTATTAAGATTTAAAAAAATTCTCTTGACTCAAAACCACAAAAAATATTTATTGCAAAAAAGTTTAATTCTTTTATTTCTTTAGTATTTCTTTATTTAGGTCTCAAAAATAATAGGAACGGAGACAAGGTTAGCATTCTATGGGATTCGATTCATTTTTTTTTTTTACTATATTTCAAATTCAAATTACTAACTGAAGATATTAATAATAAAAAAATATCATCAAATCATTGAGAAAATCATCTAAAATTTATTCCACAAATTAATAGATGTTATAACCAGTAAATTTGTTGGTGCAACACCCCTATTCCATTGTGTCAATTGTGCATGTATTGTATGTTATACCTTATTTATTTATTTATTTATTGTACATAAACTACAAGGATGAACTCATATTTGAGGTATAGTAATTTCTAACCATTTTTAGTCGTTAATTATTTTAATTTTAATAAATAATTTTATTGAAGCATTTCTCTAAATATATATCATCAAATAATGACCTGTTACTAGACTTAATAAAATATTATTAACTTTAATCTCGTATCATCACTCAGTGACAATAATTGAAAGAACACGTTAAAATCATAGAATGCTTAAAATATGATATACCTAGATCGGTCAAATTTTGAGCTAATGTACTAAAAACCAAAATTATAAAATGCTTTTTACTATAAACAAAAAATATCAAAACTTATGTATGAAAAACAAAAATCCATGCCAAATAAACAATTTTCACACTGTGGTTCACCTCAAATATTTACTGTTATAGTTAGCTATCTACTTAATGAAATTGGTTAGAACTTAAGTAGAAATAAATCTATTGTATAAAAACTAGTATTTTTTTTTTCAGTTACTCAAAAGATGAAAATGATCAAAACATTTTATATAAAAAAACACATTTTACCCTTAATAAAAGACACTGACGTCGACGAAAATTTGCTCATAAACGACATTGCCATATTTACAGACCACGTTGGCCAGCAATCTTTTTTATTTTTAAATTGCATTTTTATGTCTTTGGGTCAACCTTTGCACATATTTAAGAATATAGAGAAACGGATAAGTGTGTAGATTTTTATTTTTCTTTTTCAACAACCTTAAGTTATCGTTTAGGATAAGAACAATTACAAGGATTATTATTATGCACGTGCAATTGAAGCAAAAGAAAGGGCACTGAAGCTGAGAACAGACTAAAAAAAAAGTATTATCAAAAGAAAAGAATTAATCAGAATATTAAATCCTCTCTCTCACACACACTATTCATCTATAGTAACTTGAAACAATACATAAGCATTATACATACAAAAAGAAAGGATTTTATTGTCCTAAGAAGAAGATGAAACGTCTAAAAGAATATCTTAGAAAGTGGAATAAGGAGAAGGTCAAGAAGTTGTATAAAATAAAGCATAATATTTATTTAAAGAATTAGCCAATTAGATGTACTATTGAACAAGGAGAAAATAGATAAAGTAAGAAGGATCGACACAGTTTTTTGGCTGAACTAAAATAGATTGTATAAGAATACTCAAACTCTAAATATTCTAAATTGGAAGAGGTCTAAGCATGGTATGTATAGGTTCAGTATTAAAGCCACATGGTCTGAGGAACCTATAAAAATTAAAGAGGAGGTATGGTATTTCTTCAACAAGGGGTTTGAGGAGAGTGAAACAATTGATATAAAATTGAAGGGTATCTCTTTCTCATCGTTATCATCTCATGAGAATGTGAAGTAAACGAACGTATTTAATAAAGATGAGGTAAAACGAGTAGCCTGAGAGTAATAGAATGACTTCAATTTTGGGTTTATAAAGATATTTTAGGAAGTTTTGAAAGAGGATGTTATGGATGCAACGAAGGAGTTTTATATCCATGGTTTTTAGCCCACGTGATACAACACTTCCTTTATTATACTAATATGAGAAGGAGAAAATTCTCTAGGATTAAAGGAGTATTGTCAAGTATTCTTCATAGGTAGTTTGTATGAGGTAGCTAGGCTTAAATGGGTATTGTTATAATATTCTTGGTAGGTAGTTTGTATATGATAGTCTCTAAAGTTTTATCAAATAGATAGAAGAGAGTGTTGTTAGATATGATAAATACTTCACACTGAACTTCAATGGTGGAAAAAGATTTTTTTTTATATCGTTTTAGTTGCAAATGAAGTTGTAGAGGAGTTAAAAAGAAAGAAAAGATCATATCTCATTATAAAAGTGAATTTTAAGAAAATGTGAAATTTCTTGTACTACAAGATAATTATAGGTATAGTTAGCGAGAGGAGAGTGGGGCGGGAGTTGTTAAAATGGAGCTTGTACTTTTTTTTTATGAATATAGACTGTCTAATAAATGGTCTACATAGACAATATAATAATAAGTAAAATTTATTAAAAGATTTAAAGACTACGAGGTTCTTTCAATTAACATCAAGACTTAAGGTTAATTTTGCTAAAAGCAAAATAGGAGGTATAGGAGTTAATAGAGTTATTTTGGACATATTTAAAAAAAATTGAACTGCAAACATATGATAGTCCCTTTCACATATTAGAGATTACCAAATTGGGGACAATCCTAGGCATAGTAAGATGTGACAAACAATGGTTAACTTTTGAAATAGACTAGCAAGATGGTTAAAATTTGTCTAACAATTTTTTCAATATTGTACTATGATTCTTCAAAATGTTTGTCTTAGTAAGAAAAGAATAATGAAAATCAAGAGACATTTTTTGTGAGGTTGTTATTACACGGTTGGGTAACCCGTATAACCACTGGTTTTAAGTTAGTTTGTTTGTCAATCCTCCTTTGTTTTTGGTCCTCCAATCTTAGTTCTTTCACGTCTCTCTGGTCTTGGGAGGGGCTCGTGCAAGTATTTCGACGATCGAGTCAGTATTCGGTTTGAATAGATTTGGAGAATTTTGGATCAAAGTTTCATTATCTAGAGCTTGTAAGAATATCTTCCTATTTATAGGGTCGTAATTGGGCTTTTGGTGTATGGGCTTGAGACCCAAGTATTGCCAGACTTACCTGTCCCTATAGGGGTCACGTGTCCAATAGTGATAGATTACTTTACAGAAAGAAGGTGTCATCTCAGTTGGTGGTCAATCGTATACAGAATTAAGAGAGAAATCACAAGTAGATGCTGACCACCCGTCATAATTGGTGGTTAGTCGTATATAGGATTGAGAGAGAAAAATATTTATGGATGAAATGAGATAATAACGTGTAAGTAAAAAAAATATGATCTAAGTATACAAAATATTAATTTGTTTAATAGTACTTTATTGACTAAATGAAAGTAGAGATTTACAACAGAAAAAAAGGGTGACGAAAATAGAGGTCTTGAAGAAACTTGTTCCTAAAAAACACTTAGGGATAGATTGATCGGATGTGGGACCGACTTCTTTCTTCTCAGCTAGCTCCTTGTTCTCTAATCTTTTACTCTACACTATACTCTTCTTGACTCCTAGTACTCGGTTGAGGGTGGGACCTGCGATGATACTCCAATGTTAAAGTCAATATATTTCTAAAGAGGAGGAGTGTAGAGTGACAGTAACCTTAGCTTTGTGAGGTTTTCTCTAATTTATAGATTTGTTATTGGATTATCTTACTGTTGATTTGAGCATCTTGTTATGTTTAAGCCTAATATAGTTTGGTCATTATTTTCCTTCCTGTTATTATTATATTTGCATATTGTCAATTACCATTTACTCCATCTTGTAATTAGGTCTCAGTTTTTGTTTCTACATATGACATGCCCGTGAAGGAAAACCGATTCCGTGTTACTCGATTTTATTGCCTTGATCTCGAGTGGGGTACAAAACTTATTAGAAGGAAGAAAATTAGCCAAAGAATCATGTAGAAAGGTAATGCTTATGGAAAGTCGAAAAAGACACTAGAGTTAAATTTTAGGATGATATGTACAACAAAGATACATCATTCAAACTTAAGCTTCCTAGATAATACAGTAACTCAAATTAAAAAGATGCAACAAGGAGTGAGATGGAATAACTAATTGAATTTGGGAGGTTCATCAAGCTAAAAGCTAAATGAGATATCTTGATAGTGCATCTGAATCACTAAAAGCTAAATGAGAATAGTGAAGAAAAGTGGATGTGGAAGGGAGAGGATAGAAGTAACCAGATTTTGCAACTTGAATGAGGATCACATTAACTTTTACAATATGTTCTGCAATATCACTGTCATACCATTTGCCTTGCCTTCTGTCTTCAGTGGAGGATAAATAAAGTTCCAACTAAAAACAACTTGAGATATGGGAGGGATCAAATTTTATTCATTAGTTTGATTAAAACTATAATATAATGTTTTTTTTTTTTTTTCAATTTCTACATTTTACTTTCCTTTTTCTTTCTATCATCACACACTTCTCTTGACACTCCCTCTATTTTTAATTTTTGGTTGTTTTACAATTACAATGTTTTTTTCTTAAATTATATCCTTATATATAGTTGAGTAATCGAGACTATTTTCTATAAGAATGGAAAATTAATACTATTTCTTAATGGAAATAGTATACAGAAAATTATTTTATCAAAGTATAAATAAAGTAGGTATGAAATAGTATAGAAAAAATGTAAAATAACGATAATTTAGTAAATATTTATATAAATTAAATGTTTTAAATTAGTTTGAAAAATCTTAAACAACCAAAGTTCTAAAATGTAAAGAAAAGCGCGCTAATAACACATACTTTTTTGAAGTCAAATATTAATAAAAATTGTAATGTATGATAAACTTAAATAACCTAACTTAAATAGTTTAATATTATTCAATGATATTATTTTTAATATTATTTTCATTTCTTATTTCATTTTCAACGACTTTTTATTCATGAAATTAAATTGTGAGGAAAAAATAAGAATTTTTTTAATTAAAATTAATAAAATTAAATTATATCAATCAAGACAAAATGACATTTGTTGTGTTACAAATCTAATAAAATTTGTAATATGACAAATCTAAACGTGAGATGGAAAACAACATTATCTGCCCCTAAATTTAATGTGACATTTGTTTGGAAATAGCTTGGTGCATTTCTTGCATAATGAAAAGTCCTTTAGTATTGTTTAAGAGATGTTGTAGGTTATGCTTGTGCATCTCCGTTGTTACCTAATCCATCTGTGCAAAAATCTAGGAGAAATACTATAGCCTAGAGAATATAAGTGCAAAATAGGAAAAAATAAAATAAAATAAAAAAAAACAAAAAAGTAGAAAAATAAATTACTTAAATTAATTAACAAGGGTAATAAAAGTACTTAAATTGTAATTTGATAATGATTTTGGCAGAGTGCACCTAGTCCACAATAATAAAATTAATTTTTAAGTGGAAGTATGAATTCCAAAGAATTAAAGCATTACTTAAGTTGAAAAAAAAACATTTTGTTTATCAATTTAGAGTGTAAATGTGACTATATTATTTTACTTCAAAACTAAAAATAAAAACAAATGAATAAAAGATAAAGAGATAAACATAAAGATAAAATAAAAAAACAATAAAGTTAAAAATAAGAATAATAGTAAATACAAAGACTAAATTACTATATAAATATGATAGGGATGAGCTCCACAAAATTACTTCTCATGTAAATAATTTAAAAGATAAATTTATCTTGATAAATCAACTCATTAAATTATTAAATCTTACTTTTTAAGCAATTAAAGCTAAATTGATTGATTATAATCTCAATTCCTCGCAAATTAAATAAAGAGTTTTTAAAAGTGCTTAATTAAAATTAATTTATTCATAATATTAATTTTAGTTAGGTTTTTTCCCCAACATTCTAGGTTTAAAAGTATTTTTCAATGTTAATCAAATCTTAATTGAACAAATAAAAGGTGATCAAATTATACAAGTATTAATCATAAACTTAAACAAGAAGTGTTCCTAAGTAAATGAATCTTCATTTATGTTTCCCAGGTGAATTCCTTAATATTTCTTTCACTTTCCTTAATGAAAATCATTCGCAAATACATCAAATGCTCTATTTATTTAAATTCCCAAATAAAAGTTTTAAAGGTTTTAATGATTAAACTTTTACATAATTAGGATTCAATAGCAAAGATATGTGTTAAATAATTATTATTAACAACATGACTATCAAACACTTTTCGAAGAAAAAAAAGTAAAATTAATTTCTATACAAGTTAAAATTAGTTTAGACATAAATTAACTTGTTGAATTTCTCTTATACAATTTATCTAAACTCTTATTTTTAACTTTTAAAAAAATTATTTTTTTTAGTTTTCTATTTTTCTGTTGTTATTGAGAAACTTTTCATATCATATCTACAATTAAAATACCTCTAATTCCATGTGAAATATTTGAATTTCATCACCTCTTTTCACTCCACCTAGTTTGTCAGAACTAGGAACATGAATTGTGGGGAAGAAGAATATACCTTGCTTCCTTGTCAAAGCTTGATACTGTCTTGGTTATTTGTCTTGCTCATGCAGCATGCTTTTCTATTCAAAGCTTGAAATCATTAGGTGTTTGAAGGTATATACACATTATTCACATGCACTGTTGTTCCACAGTGTCTGCATTAGCAACATAGACTTTTTATTCACCTTTCACTTTCATTCCTTTCAGATCTTTACCATGGTTTTCTATTAAAAGAATTATATATTATAAATATAGTGGAGTTAAGAGTTTAATGGTTTGAATCTTTTAGACAATTATTATTTCTCTAATGTTTAATATAGAAATCAATTCAATCTGTATCATTTTGTGTTATGTAAAAGTTATATAACATGTTATGAGATTCCCAATATCTTAATATATAGTGTCCAATCCAACTAAAAAGAAGTGGATTTTTTAGACTTAAAAAAACACATGTCCAAGCATACTACAAAGAAAAATAAACACTAGATGTGGCTTTTTGAGTTAGTTGAAAACAAGCAACATAAAGAACAAATTGTGACAAAAAATCTTACTAAACAATTACTTGAGGCTAAGATACTATAAATTGCCACTGAACCACAAATACTGAGTTGGACCTGAGAACTTAAGAGAAATTACACTTCAAATTATACAAAGTCCAACATCAAATTGTAATTACACTTCAGAAGAGTGTTGAAGAATTAGAAAGTCCCAGATCATATTTGGATTAAAGTTTGAATCTTGTTAACTCATTTCTAAATAAAGGATCAACAAATAGATTTTTTTTGGGAAATCACTCATGAACGCATAAGTACCATAGTAAGAGTATGATATTTTGTAATTTTTTAATTTTTAAATCTTGATGTTCTTTCACTCTAAATTGCTAAAGAACAACATTTATGAAGGATTAGATCTTGCTCAATGATTCCTACCTCTAGCTCGAAATCTCAAAAGGGAGGATTTTTGGGTGAGAGGAGGGAGGGAAAAAGAAACCAAGGCTAAGAAAGCTATTTTAGGAAGAATTTTTTCCATCGTTTATATCTGCACTTTTTTTTTCTTTTTGTTTTACTTTCATGGAATATTATATGAAATTTCATGGAGTATTATTTGGAATTGAAAAATTCACTAAAAAAAATACATATTGATTAAAAGATGATTCTAACAAGTAAAAGTTGATGTTATAGCTAGCCAATAAAATTAGATTTGTGACACACATGTATCAAACTTTAGAATTATTGATGTTAATTCATTAGCATTGATTTTTGAAACTTAATTTTTGAATGTCAAACTCTTAATAATGTCGATAAAGTCAACGCTACTTCATTATTAATTTTTAATGAAAACAATTTAGCATAGAGTAAGCCAATGTTAATGTGTTTTTTAAAATTTATTTAATTTAAGATAAAATATTTTAATATTTATTTAATTTGTGTTAATATGGTTGACGTTAATGAAATAATTTTAAAAAGTTTATGTGCAATGCTTTGATCTTTAACTAAAGTAAAAAAAAAAGTAGTGGTTAAAGGAGATAAATGTGAATGAAGAAGATGAGTAGTGTGGATGAAGGAGATTGATATAGATGAAAGAGAGGTATGTAGATGAAAAAGATGTATGTAGACGAAAGAGATAAGTGTAGATGATTATGGACAAATGAAATGAGTGTGACTAAATAAGATAAGTGATGAAGGACCATTTGAAAAACCACACACTCGAACTACCACAAGAAGTATGCCCAGAAAAATGGAGGAGAAAGAGGACATTCAGAAATTTATTCTTCTATGGAGAGTAGATTATTAAAATCTTCCTTCTTCATATTTGTAAAAATATACAATGTAATGTAGGAATTTATTTCAGGTCTTGTATTTGGGCCATTTTTTGAGAAGCCAACTCACCATCTCATGTGTGCCTAGTGTCAGTTGTCACGCTACCAATAGAGAGGATCCTCTCTATTCACGACTTGCCACTTGTCACAATCTTATTTGTGAATTTTTTATAAGCTTGTCATGCAAGCTAGGGTTAGAGTTAAGGGTTAGACATCTAAGAAGCCTATAAATAGGTGACTATTGTACTTAAATTTTTAGTTTATGAATGAGTAGTGAAATACTGGCCAAATTGAG
>Ga0209700_108986_pt1 | contig 12119 bp, 8 predicted proteins | sample SiratroredBW_FD_187528 | JGI IMG/M metagenome (GOLD analysis project Ga0209700, IMG submission 187528) | Root nodule microbial communities of legume samples collected from California, USA - Siratro red BW (SPAdes) (version 2) | ecosystem: Host-associated > Plants > Roots > Nodule | place: USA...
AGAATTTTTATCCTGGTTCACCCTTTCACAAGGGCTACGTCCAGTCCTTTGCAAACTAGCAAAGATTTCCACTAAAACAGATCACAAGATCAGTTTACAACCCTTGCTCACAGCAAGTTACAAACTGCCTCCAGCAGTAAACCCACACCTCACTAAACCCCTCAGCTTGTGTGTACCCAGTGCAGAAACCCACTGCACCACAACACTTGCAGTCCGTAAGCAACACTGCTCCCAACAGCACTCACCCTCTACTGAACCCTTCAGCAAATGCGAGACCAGTGCAGAACCCACTGCACCAACTCAATTACAAACCCAGTAATTGAAAACAGCAAACAGATTGCAATTCAACAGAATCAAAGAAGATAACAGAATGCTTCTACACAAAATAGATTACACAGAATGAAGATCAGGTGCAGAAGACTTAGCTTTGTTCCAGAACCAAAGTAGCAATAACCTCCCTTCAAGGATGCTTCAAAGATTCACGTTCTTGGAGGTTTCTTGATTTCAAAAGCTTTGTACAAAATGATGATTGCACTAAAGGGGCAATATCTCTCTTAGTAAAACTCAAGGAATGCTTTTCAAAAGTATTAGCTTTGATAATTCTGAAAGTGATGATTCTTATTCCTTTAAATACCCAAAATCAGTTTTAAAAACTTTTTAGCTGTCAAAATTCAATTAATTGAACAAACCATTCAATAAATTGAATTTGACCGTTAGTTTGACCCAATCAAAGTTTTCAGTTGTAACAGCCATAACTATATTTCTGTTGTAACAGAAATAACTGTCACATTTAATCGATTGTTTTGAAAATCCAATCGATTGAAAACCGTTTTCCAGCAAAAACATTTTGGGTTATTTTTATTAAAAACAGTTTTAATAAAAATCTTTGTGAATCTTTTTAGCACCTCAGAAGTGATGATTCATGCCACAAGTGATTTAGGACTAAGCCAATCACCAACACACAAACCCACCTAAGGACCAAGACCTAAACACCCAACTATCTTGATGTTGGCACAAAGTCTTCTCTTGAATAATTCTGGTCCAGGTTAGTTCCAGCAGATTCTTCATGAGGCAGTCTTCATCAGCTTCATATGCTAAACCTTGGTGCTCACAATATTGACTTCATCAAATCACGTGCTTAGCCTTGGTGCTAACATCATGTACCATTTGTGAGGTAAACACTAGTAATACTACACCAGGTTTAACTAATGTGCTAGAATTCACAAGTGCAACCATAACAAGTATTCTTAAAGCTAACGCAGTTGATTTGTAGGTTGTTGAAATTTCTAAACCAGTGTCATCTATCCAACCACCATTGAAGGAGTTGGAACCATTTTAATCCCTAATTTAACTGATTCTAACACTAATTTTCCTTGTGATTTATGTTGTGATCCATCTATTTGTAGTAAATGTGCTAAAATAAATAAGTTCTTAACCATTCATTGCGAAGAATCTAAAATAGGTTTGAAATGGAACTATCAGCAGAGTGATATTTTAGTTTATACGGTGCAACAAATTTCATTAGAGGAGAAGCAAAGGCTGCTTGTGATCCATGTAAATGATGACAATTTAGAAGAGGATGCCACTGTTTTTTCATGTTTAAGGTTGCGTAGATGTCCTCCTACACAACCACCACCACCTCCTAAGGTAACACCCGTTCCGTTATCTACCACACCTAGACCATCTAATCAACCCTTCCACCACATGCTGCGACCCATAGATGGTCCCTTACCACTTTCTCACCACTCCTCTTAATATCTACTGGGCTATTCATGGAAGCATTTTATCCACCACATTCGCCACCCTGAAACCTTTGATTCTTACCTTGCTACACTTAGGTTCCTTACAACAAGTGTCCTCACTATTTCACAAGGTTTTGTATGCATTGGTTAGGCCTTCTAATGAGTATAAGAATAATCCATGTGTCATACTACACAAAGGACCTTAGTTTTTACTGTAAAGGAGATGGTTGAGAAGAGTAGTTGTAGTTCTTCTTTTCCCTCAAGCTTGCGAGGGAGTTTTTTTTTTTTTTTCCTACTTTTATCTTACAAGTTTATTTGATTGTTTTTACATTGAAGACAATGTCTGCTTTAAGTGTGGGGGAGGAGATTTATAGTTTAGGAACTATTTTTCTTTCTTATTTTTCTCTTACATTCTTATTCTAATTTCAATTTTGTTTTCATTTTTTTATTTTACACTTTATGTTGTTTCTCAAATTGTTGAAGGAAATTTTGTGAAAATGATCTAGGAAAGACTTTGGCTAGGAAAGACTTGATACTTTAGAATGTCCAATCATGACTCACCTCTCTTTCCTTGGAGTTTACTTGGTGAAATTTCAACATCTTTTCTTTAAAAATAAATAAATAAATATTGTTCTAATTTTTTTTATTGCATAATAAAAAGATTTTCTACATATTTTAGTGGATTTGATGGAGCGAATAGTGGCTGCTAGTTTTGTAATTACAAAAAAATGGATTCTTGAATGGTGTTGTTAGAATTCTCTGGAAATTGCTAAATAAGTTGGTTTTGAAAATTATTAGGTTGAATCTTGTATCCCTAGTGAGATTTTTAGACTTTTTTATAGATCGTCTAAATGTCTGTCTAATGTTCTTTCTAGTGTGTTTTCATTCTAGTGTGTTCTTTCTAGTTTTGTTAAATTTATAGTAGTGTTTGCTTGCATGAGTGCTGAGTATATATACAAACCTAAAACACTTGAGAGTTGGAGAGTTATTTTGAGAAGATTTTTTCATTCTTAATTCATTCATTTAATTTAAATTACCTTCTTGTTTATTGAGATACAGAGTTTTCCATTCATACTTTTCTTGATTCCTTAATTTTTGGAATGTCGTATTTTTCTAGCTCATGTATATTCCTTGAGTCTACTGTTGTTTTGCTTTAAATGAGTATATTTTTATTCATACTTAGACTATTTTACCTTGACTTTCTTAGACATTAATTGAGAATAAATTTATTGTTTTAAATAAGATTTACCCAATCATGATTAATTGGACCTTAATTGAGATTATTGGTTAAATTTAATTTTAAACATATTCTCTCACTATCGGCTCTAAATCCAATCAAATCTTTTGCCAATATATTATTCAGATTCTCTATAAAGATGATCATCTCCAATTTTTAATTGATTTAGAGCCAATCTCCTTTAAATATTCATGGATACGGAAGCAATAAACTGAAACCAGAAACATTTTCAAGAAACTCAGAAAACAATTGAGTAAACATGAAAATAGTATATTCAAACAAACATTCGCTTTAGTTAGAAAAGATTCAGTTAATTGTTAAAACATAGTCAAAATCATCAAGAACTCAATTCAAGAAAATTCAATAACAATCAGATATACAGTTCAGTAAGGTTTTGATTACCAATAGTAAAAGTAATTCTGGTTAAACAAGATTCAGGAAAGATTAATTGTTTTAAGAACATAAAACTTCCAGAATTGCAAGCAAATATACAGTAACCACAATTAACTAATAGATACAAAATCAAGAAGTGATCAAGAAGAGAGAAAGAAAGATCAAGAACACAAAATTTTATCCTAGTTCACCCTTCCTTAAGGGTTACGTCCGGTCCTTTACAAACTAGCAAAGATTTCCACTAAAAAGATCTTAAAGATCAGTCTCACACAATACAACACTTTCACCTCGCAAGCAAACCCTACTCCCAATAGTAACCTGCCTATTGAACCCTACAGTAGCAATTTAACCAGTGTAGAACCTACTGTACTATCCAGTTACAATCACACACCTATGTAATATGTAAGAACAACTTAACAGTACACGAAATTTCAATGAATAGACCAAACCAAACAGTGATTCTACTCAAGATAGATTACAAAGATATCAAGAATAAAGTAGAAACACTTAGCTCTGCATAAGATTACTGTTACACGAATTCATTATCAAAGTAATGCTCTAAGATTAGTGTTCTTGAGATGAAATGATTAGCACATTTTTCTCTATGAAAATTTCACAATATTTGCATAGAATAAAAATCAATAATTGTCAAACACGGGCCTCTCCTTTATATGGAAAAACTATTTTAAAAATATGTTAAAACTTCAGTCGATTGTAATAACTATTCAATCAATTACACTTCTCTGAAACAGAAACATTAATATGTTTAGAATAAAACAGTTTAACCATTTTCTTTCTAACACATTGTTATTTGAAAACTTTGATTAATTTTACTGAACAATTTTAACTTTGGAACTTATTATGACTTATGAAACATGCAACATATGATTTTATATCAAGATCAAAACTCACACACAATCACAAAGCCTAAGTATAGGACCAAAAGCTTCATCAAACTTCGTGGTTCTCTTTGCAGTCCTCTTAGTTCTTTAGACTTCATTCACTTGTTGATTTCATGAAATCCTCTAACAACACTTGGTGCTAACAATCTCCCCCAATTTGATGAAAGTAAACAATTGTGTGTTAACTTACATCTCTTCAATCTTGAATAAACTAAACTCTAGAATGGTTAATTAGTAATCTGTAAATTCATCACAAGAAGCAGCATAGAAATAAAAACAACAAACTGAAACAGACAGAACAACAACAATAGTACCCTATGCATCTAATGCACACACCACCAATACCAAGAACCAACACAACCAACACACCAGACCTACTTCTCCCCCTTTGCATTCATCAAATTGAGATGAAGAACAAAATATGCAAGAAATAGCTCATTCACCCGGGTTTAGAACATCTAGCCTAATTTAAATTGCACATCCTCAAGGGTGCCTTTGATGTTCTGAAACCTTGTCTTGCACTATTAATGATGACTTCTTTCCTCTTCGTGCATTGTATGCAATTGTGTCATCATTCGTTCCTCAAAACCAGCAAAGTAGTTTTCATATCCACTAGGTGGAGCATTAATCATGGGATCATCTTGTCCCTCATCAGCATCAGCAACATCGTTTTCTTCTTCTTCAGCAAGTTGTTCATCAGCACTATCGTAGTCAACTTTGCATATCCGTTGATCATCATTGACTTTGATAAGTCCTATCTTGCTAAGTGTTGTTGTAGTGACTTCATTCTGTGCTTTGACCAGTTCCACCACTTCTCCATCAGTGTCAATTTCAAAGTAGTCAATGAAGTGTGATATGAGAACAACATAAGGGATCCTGAATTCGACCTTCCTCCTTATTTTGATAATGTGTTCCTTGATGACACTGACCCAATTAACTTTGATCTTTCCCATCAGGAAGTACATGAGCATAAGGTCTTCTTCAGTGAACACATCATGGTTGAATCCCCTTGGTGTCAGCAACCAAATCACAATGAAGGCAAGGATTCTTGGCATGACAGAAAGCTCTTTAACTGAGTAACTCCTGGACTCAGTGTTCTGGTACCTCAAGCAGGACCTGAAAAATTGTGGCTTATTGAATCCTTCTAGACCAACTTCATGGCTTCTTCCAACTGGGATTCCAGCATTTCATAGTCCAGCAACAGCAAGCCAGACTTCATGATTTATGCAAATGTCGACTCCCTTAACTTGTGAATAGATTGTTTCCTCGTTATACCACATGTTTGTGAGAAACACTTTGACTAAAGCAAGATAGACATTCCCTGATAGTCTTACAAATTTCTCCAACTTTTGAAATCTTAAGGCTTCTCTAACCTCGTCCAGATTCTCCTCCTTTAACCATAGCATCCTCAGAAACTTAGGATCTATTATAGATTTCTTGCTATAATCTCTATGAAACCCTTGCATGCTTTCATGATTTCCCACGAACCATCTCTCTAGATAATCAATTTCATTGGATTCTGAAGGCTCCGCATTTTTGACATAAGCTCTTTTTTTGCACTTCTTTGGTGTTGAAGAGGAGGGCATTTTAAGGGATGGTGAATATTGGTTTATTTGATGTTTTACAATTACTGAATATGCAGAATGCTACTAAGTGAAGTGTGTGATCAAGTGGTTGCTTATGATGCTATTTATAATAAAATCTATCACATATAAGACAAATTTGAAAATTCAAACCATTTCTTGTGTAGATAATTCACGTATGCAATGCATTGAAAGACAATTAAGCAAAATCTTTTCAGTTTAGATTCAGTAAGCAATAAATTGTCACATATTTTACTTAGTTTTAGAATTTGTTGCAGCTTTTGACTTGTTGACTTCCAATGGATTTATGACATGTGGTGCTAAGTGGTTTATCACTCCTCACATGCGCTATGTATTGGATGCCAACTCAGCTCGGTCAAGTTTTTTCATTTGACTTGGAATCTGCAGTGGAATCTTTACCTTCCCCATATAACAATATTCCTCATAACAACTTATTGCCCAGGGGATCATAAACCTCCTTGTTCAGCATTTTCTCGTCCCATTCAATTAATAAGCATTTAAACAGGATCAGATATTTCATATCAATTATAGTGGGTTCAGATAAAATTTAGTAAATTGTCTTTATTCATTGATCATACCAATATTGCATAAAATATAACTAAGAATCAACTTTTTATTGGTTGATTGATTTATTTAACATTTTTCAAATCAATAATCCCCAGTTCATTTCTAAGAAGATTAAATCTCTCTTTATTAAGAGGTTTAACAAATTGAATTATGCGATCACCTTTACTCACATGATCTCTTATAAAGTGGTTGCGTATTTCAATATCTTTAGTCCTGGAATGTTGTATATGATTCTTTGTTAAGCTTATTGCACTAGTATTATCACATATTAATGGAATTTGAGACAAATTTAGACCGAAATCACTAAGTTGTCGTTTGGTCCATGAACTGTGTGCACAATAGCTTCCAACTACAATGTATTCTGCCTCTGTAGTAGATAATGCCACACAAGATTGTTTCTTACTATACCAAGATATTAAACTTGATCCTAATATCTGGTCTACTAGCAGTCAAGTAGAGTAGTGATCCTGAGTCCTTTATATTTTGTTTGATAAGCTTTGACTCCCTTTTTATCATTGTCTAAGTAGCATCCAGTAGCAATAGATGTGGTTGTTTCTTTGCAATTCTCCATATCAAATTTCTTCAACAGCTCTAGACAGTATTTGGATTGACTAAGAAATGTACCATGTTGAAATTGCTTTATTTACAAGCCAAAGAAATAATTGATTTCTCCCATCATGGACATCTCAAATTCTCCCTGTATAGGTTTAAAAAACTACTCACATAAAATTTCATTAGTTAAACCAAATATAATGTCATCAACATAAACTTGAACCAGTATAATTTGATGGTGTGCTTTCTTAATGAATAAAGTCTTATCCTTGAGAAAGAAGAAACATACTCAACCTCTCATACCACTATCGAGGTGCTTGTTTCAACCCATACAAAGCTTTCTTTAGTTTAAAAGGCATGATGTGGATACTTATGATCTTCAAATCCAGGGGGTTGACTCACATAGAATTCTTCATCAATGTATCCATTGAGACAAGCACTTTTGACATCCATTTGGTACAACTTGAATCCATTCATACAAGCATATGCTAACAATAATCTTACTACTTCTAATCTGGCCACTGGTGCATAAGTCTCTCAAAAATCTATTCCTTCCTCTTGGTTGAAACCCTTTGCAACCAATCTTGCTTTGTTCCTTACAAATTCCCTATTCATCCAACTTGTTCTTGAATACCCACATTGTTCCAATCACATTCATTTGTTTAGTTTTGGGAACTAGTGTCCAGACTTCATTTCTAGCAAACTGGTTTAATTCTTCATGCATTGCATTGATCCAGTTGCTATCCTCAAGTGCATCAACTACTGATTTGGTATCCACTTGTGATACAAATGCCATGTGCTCATAGAACTGATTCAATGATCTTCTAGTTGATACTCCTTTCTGAACTTGACCAATTATGTTGTCTAGTGAAAGGTTCTTGGGCACTCTCCATTCTCTTGGTAGTCCATAGTTAACTATTTTTTTACCAGTTTCAGGTTCAATTGATTGAATCAGTTTAATTGGTTGAATCTCTGGTAGTTTACTGGCTTCTTCTATTTTATTTTCCAGCCCAATATCAATTTGTTGTCTATTAGGAACCTCATCATCTACACCTGTCTTAGGATTTTTCTACATATTTTGGTTAGTTTCATCAATTACAATATGCATGGATTCCTCAACTAGCATGGTTCTCTTATTGTATGCTCTATATGCATGAGCATGCAATGAATAACCAAGGAAGATACCTTCATTTGCTTTCGAATCAAATTTGCCCAAGTAATCTTTACCATTATTTAAAATGAAACATTTACAACCAAAAACTTTTAGAGGAGATATATTGGGCTGTCTTCCTTTAAATAGCTCATAGGGGGTCTTCTTCAATATAGGTCTTACGAGCAGCCGATTAAGAACATAGGAAGTTGTACTTACTGCATTAGCCCAGAAGTACTTTGGCAACCTAATTTCATTCAATAGTGTCCTTGTTAGTTCCTCCGGAGATCGATTCTTCCTCTCCACTACTCCATTCTGTTGTTGAGTCTTTGATGCTACAAAACTTGTCAAACTTCTCATTCTGGAATTCTCCCCCGTGATCAGATTTAATGGAAGAAATACCACAATTCTTCGGATTCTGGATAACCTTGGCAAACCCCTTAAAAGCATGATTGGTTTCATCCTTGGTAGCAATGAATATTGTCCAGGTAAAGCGTGAATAATCGTCAACTATCACAAGACCATAATAATTACCTCCTAGGCTCATGGTTCTTGAGGGACCAAACAGATCCATGTGAAGCAGCTGAAGAGGTCTAGATGTTGACATCACATTCAATGGTTTGAAAGAACTTTTAGTTTGTTTACCTTTTTGTCATGCTTCACACAATCTGTCCCTTTCAAACTTGAGCTTAGGTAGACTAATTACTAGCTCTTTTGATGCAAGTCTATTGGGATGATGCATATGGATATGAGCTAATTTTTTTTGCCACAACCAAGACTCATCATTTCTAGTGAACAAACAATTCATACTGGATGTTATGCAAGAAACATTAAGCATGTATACATTATTTACCTGTTTACCTACTAGGATTTTTTCACTGGTTTTTGAATCTGCTATGAGGCAATGATTAGGCTCAAAAGTGATCTTGTAACCCTTGTGACATAGTTGACTTATACTGAGCAGGTTGTGCTTGAATCCATCCACCAAGAGTGCATCCTTAATGATCACATCATCATCTCCTCCAATGTCACCATCTCCAAGTTAATTAACCAGGAGGTTTTAGCTTCAAATTAATTAACTGAGAAGCATCACCAGTCATGTGTTTGGAGCACCTATTGTCAAAGTACCACAATTGCTTCTTTGATGCCAAACGGACCTACAAAACAGTTTAAGTTTGAGGCATTGGTATCCTGTTAAATTTGGGTCCACAAGTGTTAGTGATGCTTTTAGGCACCCACCTAACCAGCCCCTTAGGCACATCAAACTTTCTAATTCTACAATTTGTCACAGAATGGCCTTTTCTCATACAATAGAAACAAGGCAATGGAGATAAAATCGTTGCTCAATCATTTTAAAGAAGATATTGTATTTCCTTTCTTTTCCTTGAAAACCAATTTGATAGCCAATGCCATCTTTTTCAAAAACACAGTTTTGGGAACCTAAAATGGCATTCAGGTTCGTTGTACTCATTGAATGTTTGGAAGCAGTAGTTATCAAAGAATTAACTTTCTTCTGCAGAGCTTCACAATTTTCACAATTAATTGGCTTGCAGGAGTCAAGATCACTGGAATCTTTGTAAATGATTTCTAAATGATCAAAATCAGTTTTCAGTTTCAAAACTTCATCTTCCAATTCTTTGACTATGCCATCCAACCAATTATTCAGACCTTTCAATCTGTTGTTGGATAAGGCTAATTTGTTAGCTTCTTTATGAGTTTCATGGAAAGCCTGAAGAAGTGAGTTATAGTTTGTACTATTAAAAGAAGCATTGGAGTATTCACTACTGACCTCTGAATTATCTCCAGCCATGAGGCACAAATTTGCCTCAATATCTTCCTGTGAAGAAACTGCTTGAAGAGGAAGCATTGTCTTCTCATGCAATATAAGCTTTTCTCCCTTTTCCAGTTTTTTGACTCTTCTTTTCATTGGCCCTTTCCATGTTAGCAAGGCTTGGGCAGTCTACTTTCATATGCCCCTGTTTACCACAACCAAAACAGGTGAATTTATTTGAATTTGAATCAAATTTCTTATTATACCTTTTACTTTGCAGATTCTTTGTCTTTCCCTTTATCTTGATAAATTTCTGAAATCTCTTTGTCAATAAGTTGAGATTTTCAGTGTCACTGGCCTCTTCTGAGCTCTCCTCACTAGACTCAACCTCTACAGCTTTTGATTTGAGTGCGAGATGTAATACCCTAGAAAATAGCTATGGAATAAAAACTAAACCAAAATTTAATTTTAGAGATAAATAAGATAATACCTATTTTTTTTAACAGAAGAGTTGTTTAAGTAAATAAATGATAATTATTTACTTTTTATTTTTATAGCAAATACCAACTCTCTCCCTTAAAAGATATTCTGTTTTATTCTAATAAAAATTACCAACTCTCTCTCTAAGATATTCTATCTCTCTAAGAAGATATTATATTTTATTCTAATAAAAATCACCAATTATCTCTAAGAAGATATTTTATCTCTCTAAAAAGATATTCTGTTTTATTCTAATAAAACTACCAAATCTCTCTCTCTCTCTCTTTAAAAAGATATACAGTTTTGTTCTTATGAAAACCACCATCTCTCAAACAAATCTCTTTAAAGTTTCTACCTTCTCTCTATATTTGTGATCTCATAGATTATCAGATTGACAATCAGAAGACACCCTTAGATTCCTAGCGTTAAGTAGATCAAGAGTGTCCGATCAGATTCTTGAACAGAGTTAGGTTGCTTGTGATTTTACGGTTTTGAGTATCTCTACTCTATAGAGGTAAGGGAAGCTACATGCATGGATGTTTTTATAAATGTTTGTCTCCTTTGAAATATAAATTTATTTATAATGTTGATATTTGGTAAGAAAAGCTAGTTTGAATGTTTTTTATAAATATTATAATTACTTGTTTTGTGAATTTGGGTAAGGGAAGCTAGTTTGAATGTTTTTTATAAATATTATAATTACTTGTTTTGTGAATTTGGGTAAGGGAAGCTAGTTTGAATGTTTTTTATAAATATTATTATAATTACTTGTTTTGTGAATTTGGGTAAGGGAAGCTAGTTGCATGTATTTTTTTATAAATGTTTGTCTCCTTTGAAATAGAAATTTATTTAAAGTGATGATACTTGCTAAGGAAAGCTAGTTTGATTGTTTTTTTTTATAAATATTATAATTATTTATTTTATTAAATATGAATTGGATGGAATGAATGTTTATGTATGGTATGATGTAATATCAATGTTTGTGAATGATGTGGTGTGTGATCGAGACACAGTATCTTCAGGAAAGGAGATACCCGTGTTGAGATTATTAGGATGTGCATTGTTTGGGGATTCTAAGGAGGTATCCTGACTTTACTGGTACATTGGATTCATATAGATGAAGTTTACCAGTTGGTGAAGAGTCGAAGGAGGTTCATATGGTCCTGTCCGAGGTTTGAAATATGAGCCCGGTCGGAGTAGGACATATGGATTAACCCTGTGCATATGGGGTCCGAGGTTTGAAATATGAGCCCGATCGGAATAAACTGTTCGGAACAGTTAGGTGGTATATGACAGGTGCACACCTCTTGATGTCTAACTCAATGCACGGGTCTTCCGGAAGTAGAGAGTCTAGTGTCTTTGTTTGTGAGTCAGTGTATGTATGATGTGAGATGAATTATGAAAGATTGAATTGTTGTTGTTTTGTTGAGATAGAAATCCAATTTATGAAAATATATATTGTTTTGAAAACTCTCTAGCTTACCCTTCTTTTTGTGTGTTGTTTGTTTTGTTTTTAAAACTGCGATGATCGTGTATATTACACGGGAGCAGAGAATTAAACAGGTGGTGTGAGTCCCAGTGAATTGTGATGGAGAAGCTTCATTTTATTTTATTTGTAATTTTACAAAGATATTTTATTAAATCTTATGTGGAGAAGTATAATTTGAAATACATGATGAATGTATGAATTATTATATTCAAGTTTATTATATAATTTTTTT
>Ga0209700_108993_pt1 | contig 12108 bp, 5 predicted proteins | sample SiratroredBW_FD_187528 | JGI IMG/M metagenome (GOLD analysis project Ga0209700, IMG submission 187528) | Root nodule microbial communities of legume samples collected from California, USA - Siratro red BW (SPAdes) (version 2) | ecosystem: Host-associated > Plants > Roots > Nodule | place: USA...
CAGCTCCTGTGTCAATGAAAGCGATTGCTTTGATTGGAACGTCATATCTTGAAGGGAGTATATGGACTTCAATGTTGGGTGCTGGTGGAATAGATACCAGAGACTGTTCTTCTACCTTTGTTATCTTATCAAAGGATAGAATTGGAAAATGATGATGACATTCATTTTCTTCTTCTTCTTCTTCTGCGAATTCTTCTGATTCTCCACTTTCTGAATTGTCATCTCCTGAGACATCTATGCCAAAAACAGTATCTTCATTTGGATATTCTTGTTCACTGTAGAGTGATTCTACATCTTCTTCAATCGGTAAGGTTTGGATTAATCTTGCAGATTTTTCTGTTTAATTTGGACAGGATTTTGCAAAGTGTCCTGTCTTTCCGCAGATAAAACATCTGTTCCCTTTCTTTTTCCTAGGGAATGATTTTTGTTTGAAGAATTTCACTTTCCTCTTTCCTTTGTATCTCTTTTTGTACTTGGGAAGTCTTCTGAAATTTCTTCCTCTTGAGAAAGGTTTGCTTTTGCAAGAGCAATCTTTCTTTTTGCACTTTATCTCCAGGTATTTTTTCCGGCACGTCTTTGAGTATTTTTTCTGGTTCTTCATGATTCCTTCAAGTAGTTGTTGTTGGTTGCATAATTTGTCAAGGGCAACAATGCATGTCTGGTGTATTTCTCCAAGTGTCATCTGAATGATTTCTTTATTTTGGATGTTCAGCATTATGTACATTTCTCCTTGGATTTCTTCAGGGAGTGAGCTTACATAGGTGCTTTTTAGACTCGGATCATTGTATCCATTCAATTGATAAAATCTTTGCTGCATCCTCTGGAAGTGTCTTTCAATATCTTTGAGCTTTAATGAGCAACACTTCATTTCAAAGTATTCCTTTCGAATTTCTTTGTTGACAATGTTTACATTTCCGAGGAATTCGAAACGAATTGCAGAGATCACAGCATCTGTATTTTCAAATATGTGGAGCTGATCTTGGTTTACGGTACCTATGCTTTGGTACCATTCTTTGAGAGTTCCTGTCATCTGTGCACAAAATTCTTCAATGACTCTATACTGGTCAGTATCAGGGTGTATCAATTTCGCATCCATCCATGCTTTGAAATCAAGAAGCCTCTTTCTCCACTGAATTGGTGGAATGTCATCTAGTGTGAATAGAGGTGTTCCTGTGATCTTTTAGGATGGAGTGTTGATTTCTTGTGGATGTAATCTGGAGGTGGATCCTCCAACATCTTCTTCAGGAGAAGCCATGCAAATCTTTGTTAGATCTGCATACTCTTTTTCAGAAATGTTTTCAGATGAGTTTTCTGATATTTCTGGATCTTGATCTGAATCAAGAGAATCTTTTTCATCTTCTTCTGAATCTTGAAGTTTTTGGTTTCTGAAAGAGACCATCAGTTGGTCTTGTGGTTTCTCTTCTACTTTTGTTTCCTCAAAAGGAATGTCTTGAGATGTTGATATGGTTATGGTTTTGGGATTTTTTTCCAAAAAAGGTGGTTTGTTCTGGCAAAGGAGTAGGTAAGAAAGGTGGTTTGACTGGATGGTGTATTACTGTGCTGGACAAAAGTTTTTTCGGAGAAATAGGGAATGGTGAATATGTGTTTTCTGGTGGTGGTTTTGCAATTGTCTTAACATATTCTTCAATCTCAGAAACATGTTTTCTTAGTTTTTGTAGCTCTTGTTCTCTTCTTGAATTTTCATGAAAGCTTCTTTAAGCTTTTTTCTCCATTTCTTTTTCCGGGGCTTCAATCTTCTGTTTTGTTTCTGCATAGGCCTTTTGAATCTTTTCAGACATCTGGTTCAGTTGATATTGAAATGCTTCTGTCATCTTGTCGACCTTCTTTTCGATGACTTTCAAAAGATTGTTCTGAGCCAGTGAATTGGTTGTCTGCCAGTTTAAAACTTCTTCTGCCTGAGTAGAAGGCTTGTAAGTTCCATCTGGAAGGATTTCTGTTGGTTGCACAAAAGGTTTTGTGGAAATTTTCTTTCCTGTATCAACTTGTCTTTCCAAGGAAGGAAAGTCTTCATTGGTAAACATCATGCAGGGAACTACTACTGGTTTTTTCTCTCGAAAAAGGTTTGAACAATTCTTCGGAGGAGGCCAGGTGATTAGATTTGGATCTGTTGGTGGATATCCTTCTTTTCTCAAGGCTTTTATTCCTCTCTCATAGATGGGGAGAGGGTCTTTTGTCTTTCTGATCCCGATCCATGGCCCGTTATCAGGGTCATATCTCCTGGTTGACTTTGGAGGAGGTTTGCACTGTTTTTTCTTTTTGAAATTATCTTCATCATCAGAATCTGAAGATAATTCTGAGTCAGAATCATGGTCTTCATAGCAATCACAGTCTGAGTCACACGCGGATGGATCTAGATCCCATAAGAAGTGTCTATTAACCTTATCTGAAAAGATATCTTTTCCAGTTTCTCGAAAAGAGTGAACTGGAATCTTTTCTTCCTTGTCTCCTAGTGTTATCATCATTGTATGAAACACTGGAGGAGGATTCTTGCTGGTATCGCCATCATTTTTTCATTTGAAAGTAGTTTTGACACTACCATCAACAGAATTTCTTCTGAAAGTTGCTTCTGTGGCTACTATCTGCTTTTCTTTCTTTTTGAAATTCTCATAATTGCTTATCCATTCAGTTGGAATAAGCTGTTTGAGCTCATCTCTGGGTATTTGTCTGGGAACTTGTACGATGGTTGGAATTTCTTGGTCTTCTGCAGCTAAGACCATCAAGGCATTTCCTTCAAATTCTCTTTCTCCAGGAAGATCAAAACAGTGATCTTGTATCCTGTAAACGATCTGATGATGTAACGTGGCTGAGAGGGCAGCTTCATCTTGTGGAGCGCCTACAAGTTGTACTTGTACTTTGAATCTATTGGAAAGGGTTGGATCCTTCAGTTGGACGTTGAAATTTGGAAAGATGGTGAGGACTGCACTTCCTGTATTTAGTGTTGTCATTACTGTTCTGATTACTGCCTGTTTATACTGTTGATATGTAGAATCAAGCAGTGTGATTCTTGCAGTAACTGGAAGTCCTTTTCTTCCATGAAGGGTAAGCATTAATCTGACTGTTCCAAGGTGAAGGGCTACATAGTCAAGAGCTCTCCATTGCTTTATCAACTCTTTGTTGATCTCCAGATTTACAAATTGTTCTGCACTAGTAGCATGAAGCGCTACTTGATCCATTCGAGAACTTTGTATATATTCTCGGCATCCTTTTCTAGGAGTTGAGATTAACTTCTTGATGGAAGAGATGAATGGAAAGTCAGACTTGTTTCTTCGAAATACGTTATATGGACTGAGAAGAGGTGGTAATGAGTGGTATCAGAGCCTAACTGATAACTAGCCAGAATTACTTCTTTCTGAAAAGCTGGGTACATTATATAAAATTAAGATGACTAGGAAGAAAGAGAGAGACTCTAAAGACCATGGACCAAACCTCTACCTCAGAAAATCCCATAACTCTTTCCTCCAAAATAACAATACCATACTCTTGTTCAATTCATTTTCGTTTGGCATCTATTTAAGATATTTCCTTCAGCACAGCATGCCATGTGTTTTAACATTTTTTTTTTAAAAGGTTTGGAATATCATTAAAATATTCTATTTAATTTAATTATTTTTCTGATAAAAAAATCTATTTAAGTAAGAAAATTTTACTCCATATGAGCGGATGATGGTAGTGTGTGACATCTTTAAATATTTTTATCGAAATAGAAATATATTTTCATATTTTTAAAATATCTAAAAGTTCATATTTGCTTTTCCTTAAAAATTGTCTATTTTTATCTATTTAATTTTAAAGTGCATCAATTTCCATCTCTATAAGTACTATTTAAAACATTTTTTCAGCTGTTAAATACCGTTTAAAGGTCACTTAAAAAGATTAAAAAAAATAACATATTCTAAAATTGGAAGAATTAGAAGTAGGTAAAAAGAAGTTTAGAAAGATTAAAACAACACTTGAAATATTATAAAAAAAATGATAAACATGTTTTTTCTTTAAATTCATTTCGGGACATTGGTTGATAGTTTTATAAATTAAGTTTGTGTTTATTTTCAAATTTAAAGTTAATATTCATTTTTTATAAATAAAAAATTATTCTAATAAATTTTAAAAATTTTCATACCTAAGAATCATCAAAATTATTACTTGAAAAAAATTAGTATATTAGTATTAAGTTATAAAAATACAAAATTAAAATAACTAAAAAAATGTAATTTTGGCAGAGAAAAATCCGCTAGTAATGTTAATACTCCCTCAGCTAATAGATGTTTCAGATAAGTTACCGACACTTGAATTCCGGTAAATGAGACCTAGGAACTTTATATATGAAAAAGAAAATCCATCAATCCATAGAAAATAATGTGGCAGTAAAAAATATTGCACTCTACCTACTGATATATTATTACAATATCTTTAATTAGTATTATTTTTAATTAGTATTATGTTGGTAAAGTGCGCGTCTATAGAAGAATTTTGCTTGAATGTAATACTACCAATACTTTCTAGAATTTTGAATATTTCTTTGCTTGAACTTATTATGCTCAATAAACTGAAGATTTGTGGTCTCATCTCATTTGTTTTGGAATTCAATGAAACTTTGGTGATATTCATTCACATTCTACTCAATTAAGAAACAATTCCATCCATAACTGCATGCGCCAATCCAGGAAGAAACAATATACAAAACAATATTTTAAAAAAGAATTATTATTAAATAAAATCAAGTATGTATTTAAACGCGTCTTCAATTTCACATAATTACATTTTTAGTCCTTGAAAATCTATAGAAATTAGTTTTTCAAAAACATAATTTACAGTTCTCTGAAAAATGCCAACCTAATTCCATTCCATCTAAAAAGTGAAACACGTGATTCATTGTGTGAATATAATCTTGTCAATTTGAAAATATTTTTTTTTTCGCACTTTTTTACTAATTTAATCAATTTAATGTCTTAAGAAAAAACTGTTATATACTCCATTGTACGTCAAATATATATATATATATATATATATATATATATATATATATATTTTAATTTACCTAGAATTAATTAATAAAAGTGATAGTTAGTAAGGTGTTATCCGTTTGTCAAAAAAACAATAATATTAACACAATAAATGGAAAATGATTAACAACAAAACTAATTTCTACATGTAATCATACTTTTTTAGACTTACTTTTTATAAATTTATCTTTAAAGAATAAAAAAAAATTATGTTAAATTGACGGTTTAAATTAAACCTTATGATATTGTAAGTTTAACGTGTCCAACATGCCAAACAGGTGGAGACAAAACATGTTTGAATAAAGTTTGTCTCATCTTTCGTCTTCTCGTATAGGATGGGTTAACCATTATTCACGTCTGGCTCTGCAAATTGCCAATTCTCCAATATTCAAATTTAAAATAATAATGATAATAGTAATGTTTTATTATTTATAAAAAAATATTTTTTAGTTATTTTGTAATCAGTTAAGACTTATACATTTATTATGAAGTACAAAAATAAAATTTCCTAACTATTTTATTAGAATCAATAAAATTTATTATATTTCTTAGTTTTAAAATAAAAAACTTAAAAAAACAAATAAATTGTAACCTCGTCATGCTAATAGAAACTGAAGGAATTAAATACAATTTTGGTCATTCTATTTTTTTCAATGCACAATTTTCATCCCAATTTTTAAAAAATAGATAAATTTGGTTAGAAAATTCATAATTGGTTCAATCATAAATTTACTTATATTAATTTATTAATGTTCAATTGAACCCAGACCTGACATCTTCATTTATGGTACCATAAAATATTTAATTAACTAATTAAATATAAGAAAAAAGAGACAAGTGAAGAAAAAAATGAAGATTAGACTAAAATTAATGGATTTTTAAAATAAGAAACTAAATATCTTCATTTTTTAAATGAGAGGAAGGATGACAAAATATTCCATTATTCAACCTCACCTAATTGATTCAATAATTTCATTAACAGAATATAAAACAAATTAAATTAAAGACAACAAATAAATTTGTAATTTTGTTCGACCTTCTTTTAGTATTTACAGGGAATGAATATCTCGATTGAAAATATGAGTATGAGTATTATTAGTATCTGACTTCTTAAATTGAATATGAAATAAGGGTATATATGTACATATATATATATATATGCTCTTCTTTCATTTCCATTTTAATTTATTAAGACATTTTTAATTTATGTATTTTGAAGTTTATGAAATTATAAATTATTCACTATCATTTGGCTTAAAAAAAATATGTATGCTCCTCTAACCTTGAATATAAACAATTAGGAACTTTGATTTTATTTTTATAAAAATATTATTTAATAAGTATTTAAGTGAATATAAATAACAAATAGGTATACATGCTATTCCATTCAAAGAGGATACAAGAGAAAAATAATTTGTATACACATTTGAATATCGTGAATGAAGATAGGCGTGAGATTACATTGAAGATTTTAAATCCATTGTAATAAAGTTGAAGATTTTAAATCCATTGTAATAAAGTTGAATAATATATATAAAAGTGATATACCGATCTCATCTTATAAGTTAAGATAGGTATGATATTTTAAGTTTTTTTTTTATCAGCGATTTTTTTATAAATGAGACAAAAAATTATCCTAAAAAAGAGTAAGAAAAAAATTTATACATGTTATTGGACATTGTGACCTCAGTATTCATGTATGGTCGTTATAGCTGAATTAGCACTTAAGAAACGTACATGAAAGATCCTGTGAACTAAGCATACAAGCAAAGAGGTTTGATTAAAGCATCACCCTCCCAGTTTGTGGTGAAGGCAAATGCTGCATGAGCGAGGCCACAAACTTACCCTACCATTGAAAATAAGAAAAATTCTATTTTTACATTTTTTTTCATCGATTACTTCTATTTAATATTATATAATAATAAAATAATAATTTATTTTCGTGTCAAATTATTATATTTTTCTATTTACGATGTCAACGATTAAAACAGCTTGTTTATCTGTCAGTGAACTTCCTGAAAGCCATGACACCATGAATCAGTTGCCGTGCTAACCCGGTAAATTGATAGGACTAGATAAGCAATCTCGCCAACTTATTTTTTTAAATTGAAATCAAATATAGTTTCAAAATTAATTTGTTCTAATATATTATTTCACTGGTACAAATATATTAGTGTATTATAACGTAAATAATTAACACATATATAAAATTAAGTAATTTATAGGTAAAAGTAGTAATTCATTTAATATATCAAACTAAAGCAATACAATATTTCTACAATTAAATGTATTATATACATATGTGTGTGTATATGTATGTGTATATATATATATATATATATATATATATATATATATATTTCTGTGGCTTATATCGTACACCTAACTCCACCGACCCTTACTACTTTGGGTATTTTATATGATGAGTGGCTATTCTTTAGTTAGAACAGGCTTGTAAATTTTATTTTATTTGTGAGCATCTATCCCCACAAGCACACAAAAATCAAGACATGCCACCGTAATATATATTGAGTAATGTCTTTTATGCATAAATTTTCGTAACAAGTTATACTAAGGAAAGAGATGAAGACACACGCAATTAAAATAATAATGTGGCAAAAGACAAATGAAAAAATAAATAAATAAAGAAAAATGGTATAAATTATTTTTTCCGAATCATCATGTCACAAACTATTATATGTAATATAATAGTTTATTGGTTTAACCGTATAAAATGTGAGCACAATGGTTGTAGTGGAAATAGTATATCCACCTGATGACGGACCTACAAGTACTCTCCGGTACAACCTGGTGATGGTATTCATTTGGATTTTGTGATTCTTGGTTTTGTTTTGTGATACTGCGAGCTCATGAACGGCACGTGAAATCAACTTCAATCCGACATTACACTCAATGCAAACAAAACCAACTTTGCAGAAACCCATGTGTTCCTAATTTTCCTACTTTCTACGTTTTCAACCAAGTACTATACTATATACATCGTCACTTTATCTTCATTAAATCGAACAATAATCACCAATACACTCACTTATTCATCTTTTGCATTCCCATTTCATTGCACTCATAAGCCTGCAGCTGGCTTTCCACTTGTTTTTCCAGCAAAACATTATTCATGTCCCACTTTCATGAACATGTCAGTATCATGCAGAACTCAACATGTTCAGTGTCATACCAACAGTTAATCTGCATGAACATATGGATAAACCTCAACCGTAATAGACTGTGACAGCACAAGATCAACACATGAGTTTGTATCAAATTTTCCCACTATTTCAAGAATGAAAATTATGATGCACTAACAAGAAATTATTTGTATCAAATTTATATAAATATACACACTGTTGTTTTATTAATTTTTCAATCAAAATTTACCTGATAAGACTATAACTAATTAAGTTTTGATCTATTAATTGTACTTATTTTCCGAGAAAGTGCTTCACCACCTTTCAGTTGCACGAATAATTGGATAAGGATTTGACCATTATACAGCAATGTATTGCACATGTCTATATTGTGATTATTTAAAAGTTTGATGGAGAGGAAAAGCGTGAGAAAACAAGCTAAGCTGTCATGTAAGGTTTGAATACGAACATGGATTTTGAGAGGTCATGCTGAACGTGGTTGGTTGCCGCGATGGTTCTTTTCTTGGGAAGACATTGATATTAATTGCTGGAGTGGAGAACAAAAAGGGATAAGATCAAAGTATAACAAATGGGGTAATCAAAGCTATTTCTTGCTTGTCAATTTCTCAACCTACATATCACTACTTCAATGTTTGCTACTACAAATAAGTGTCTCAATACTGCAAGCTTTCCCATGTGGTCCTGCCTAAAACAACCAACACTATATACAAACCAGACAGAAATCTATATCAAATGCATACCATATTATATTGTTCTAACCTTCTTTCGTTTTTGCTTCTTTTTACCACGTTTCCTACGCTGAAAAAGTGATATATTCGAAAGCTAAGTGACTCGTATACGGTCCTCAATTTTCTGTGATCTGCTCCAGCCTTTGTTTTTCTCACTGCCACAATGATAATTGTGACTTCTTATGAATTAGAGTTGGAGAAAAATGGGAAAGATTGAAAAAGCTCATAAATTTTCACCAAAATATGTGCCAAGCAGAGTGATTCAGCATAAGGGATATTCTTTTGAGTTGATAGGGACTTCACCTTTCATTTGGCACATGAAAGCCATGTTACTCTTTCCCCTAAAATTCTCTTGTCAAAACAATATTGTGAGGTAATTACAGGGTCTCGTGGTATGGTTACAACTGTTTTTTTTAACTTTACTATCTGTATTTGCACCCTGAGTTTCTATATACAAAGATCCACATGTTAAATTGTATAAGTAAAAAGTTAGAACTATCTACTTCTAAGTTAACAAGATTAAGATTAAGCCATTAAGAAACTATTTGGAAAGATTATGACTATAAAGTCTTAAAATTATAAGTAAAATGCTAATAAAAAATTTATCAGACAAAAAAAAAAAAAAAGACTCCAGAAGCTAAACCTAATCATTTCCGCCAAGATTCAAATAAAAATTAAGAATTTGTGTTCTGAATTCAATTGGAAAAATATTTTTAAAACTTTTATTTTCAGTTTTTTTAAATCACTTTGTTTTATTGGTTATTTTATACCATATACCATTTGGTCTACTTTATGCTTATTTTTCATTTATAAAAATTTTGAAAGTTCATTCTTATACTTAAAACTCAAATTGAAATTTTAATCTAAGAGAATTCACAACAGTTGAATCTAATGTTAGTAAATTTCAAATCAATCTCAATAACAATCGAACTTTAGAAAGCTTAAGAAACTTCTCTAAAGATGAGAGAAAAAAATAATATCTTTCTACGTTGTTCAAACACTTTACGAAAAAAGAAAAATAATAACTAAAGACAATGACTCAAAACGAAAGATACACTCAAACTGGATCAAGAAAATCAAAAATAGCCACAGGAAAATGGATGGTTGGAACAAGTTAAAAGATAATAGGTATATTATTGATCAATAAATTACCATATAAAACTAGACAACACGTACTAGAAAAACACTACAAAGATTTAACTAACGACGGATTTAACGATATATTTTGATCTAGCACAAAATGGGATTAAAGAAACAATATATATTACATCCCATCAAAATGGGTTTGAAAGACAAAAAGATTCATTTGAAAATAACATACTTAATGACGGAACTCCTATGTAAGTTAAAGTCAAAGCAATAATACTATTTAATGAAATTTTCCCTTAAAAAAAATGTGGAATTTATCAATTTCTAGAAGGATTTTGAACAAAACAACTTTCCAGTCAAAGTTTCGACTTATGCATTTTCCCTAGTTTGTCATAAAAGAAATTATCGTTATTATTTTTTTTTACTTTCTTTTATTTTTCTTTGTTATTTGTGATTGAAGGTTACATTTTTTTACTATCCACATATACTTATTGGTTAGTATACTGTACATTCAATATAATTATATATATTGTGCACATTAAAACATATATTAAATTTTTTACCTGTATTTTAAATATCAAAATTTAATTATTTTATTTCAAATTATAATATTTTAAGTTTACCACTGTAAAATATAATTCCTTTTGAGTCCATCCAGGTTCCTGCTTAATTAATGGAAACAGGCATAACATGTGCCCTTGCAACCTTCTGCGAAATTATGGAATGACTTTTTCTTTCTCCAATTTTTGTTTGCCTTTTAATATTAATTTTTTCCACCCACTAAAATTCATCTTATTCCTCTCTTAGTTAATTATTTATTTATTTTTTAATTTACACGTACAAAACTCTTATATTAAAAACCTACAAAAAAATCCCCTTATTCCATAAACACATACTTAACCTCAGAACCTTTATTTTTTTTAATATTATAACATTGACAAAAGTGTTTTTCTAACAAATTTTTTAGTTAGACTTAAATTTGCTTTTAATCTTTAGGATTTGAGATAAGCATATTTGTAATATTTCAAATGAAAAAAAAAAAATTCTTATGTAGATGTTGTTAATATGGATACAAGTATTGGGTCTCTAATCTTTAAATGCATACCATTTTAAGAGAGGATGTGTCACCATTTTCTTTTCTGCATCCTTAGACTAAAAATAGACTTTTACTTATTAGGAAAAGAAACTAAAATATTTTTTAAATATAAAAGATAAAAAAATCTAGTCCAAAATTTAAGGACAAAAACATAATTAATTCTTTTACTTATTACAAAAATTTCTTCACTTTCCTTGCCTATAAATCCCTCTGCCCAATATGACCTTCTAGTAGTTTGAACCATTAAATTCCTCAATAGTTAAAAAAAAAAAAGATTATGAAAATATGTTAAGATAATTAACAATAAAATGATATATATTAAATAAGCAAACGAATTATAATTTCATAAAATAAACATAGCTATTTAAAAATCATTCTTAATCTGAAATTGATCCTTGTTATATTAAAGATGCCAATTTGTACTTTTTTTTATTTCTTATTTAATTTCAAAAACTTGTTATCATTTAAGTACTCAATAATTTTGTCTTTTTCTGCTAATGCAAAAATATTGTTAATATTTTAACTTTTTAATTCTGGTTAATTGATAATATAATTTTTTATATTAATAATTTATAGAAATTGATTTAATAAGATAATAAAAAAAATATTGGAACAAGATTTATACTAAAATAATATTATTTTCTTAATTTCATAACATGTTTGGTACACATTGAATTGAAGAAGACAGTAAGATAGTTTGGATAAGAGAAGATGTGTCCTAAGGATAAAATTGATTTGGATAAGTAGGTTTGTGTGACTGTGCGATGGAGAATTTGAATTATTTTATAAAGTACAGATTGATATGGTAGAGATGGAACTCGTTTCATTTGCTAACGATCATAGGTACCACATAAACGAACATGGGTATGTATGGACATCCATGGGACCACCTTAAAGGAACATCATAAACACATTAGTGCCTTCAGAAAATGGAATTCAGATTATATATATATATATATATATATATATATATATATATATATATATATATATATATATATATATTTTTT
>Ga0209700_108994_pt1 | contig 12104 bp, 13 predicted proteins | sample SiratroredBW_FD_187528 | JGI IMG/M metagenome (GOLD analysis project Ga0209700, IMG submission 187528) | Root nodule microbial communities of legume samples collected from California, USA - Siratro red BW (SPAdes) (version 2) | ecosystem: Host-associated > Plants > Roots > Nodule | place: USA...
ATATATATAAAAAAAAATAATATATAAAATAATAAATTTATTATATATATATATATATATATATATATATATATATATATATATATATATATATATATATGAGAAAGAGATTCAATTGTAATTTAAAAAAGTATTTATATGGTCAGTACATTCAATTAATTAGATTTGACGACAAATAAATTAGTATTTAATAACTAATAAGAAAATTAACGCAATAAAATATGATATTGTTAACAAATTTAGTAAATATATTAATTGTATAAACTTTTCTCTATTATTTCAAGTTATCTACCGTTCCCAACAACTAAAATAAAGTAAAAAAAAAATTGCAGAAAACTAAAAGGAATACATAATGTAGCGTTAGCTGGTTTGAACCGTAGATAAACTTAATCATAACCCACGGACACAAAACTTTAATTATGGAATGTGATATAGGAATGTACCTGACAATTAATCATTATCCCTATCACAACACTCAATACGTCCTCATGTCTTAATCTAAAGATGATAATATTTTGACACTACTATTTATCTTTGATATCATTTAAAATTAATATATATTATTATTTTGATAGTGGTTAATTATAGGTTGGATTTAAGAAGATTTGGTTGATTTTGTTTTTAATTCTTTTTTAGTTTGAGATTTTATTTAACTAATTCTGTTTTAATTTAAGATTTTGTTAGACATTTTATTTTTAATTAGTTTTATGTTACAAAGAGCGGATTTTGTGGAAAATTAGGTTCAAACTAAAAGAAGAAAGAGAATGGGTGCAGAATTAAAGGAAAAAGGGGCGTAAGTAACTTTTCGCTGGAGCGAGGGAGATAACCTGAGCTAAAAATCCACTTAAAGTTGTTATGAAGTCTAATTTCAAGGGCAACAGTTAAAGTGCAAATCATGAGATAACGGCTCAAAGTAACCGACTGCAAAGGACAAACATTATAAAAGGAGTGATGGATCAATGAAAAGCATCCATCACCTATCATCTCTCATTTGTGGGAACGCTCTCCTAACCGTCGTGATCAAGATCTTTCTTTTCCTTCTCTTTTGTATTTTTATGGCTACCATGTGTAGCTAATTTTCTTCTTCTTGGGATTTAATATAATTTCTCCACTTCAAATGTATTCTTGATATTTATTTGATATTGTTTTATTCAATATATCTTTGTTTAACGTTTATTAAATTGTCATACTTTAAATTTCTCTGTGACTGAAAAGCACATTTTGGAATTAGAACCAAACTTTAATGCATTACATTTATAAGTTTAGAAATGAATTATAGAGTAATGACTGCATATAGCAACTGATCTTAATGCTAATTAAATTATTCTAATAACTAGAAATAGAAGTTAAAAAATTTAGTTTATGAAATTCAATGCTAGAGAAATCAGATTGAAAAGGCTTTTATTTGTGCAGATTGATAATTGGAAAAGACAATATTGAATTCGGTTAAGAGTATATCAGAATGGAGAATATTATTATTCAATCCCAAGGCTTTTATTTTTATTAATTTCATCTCTTTTAACTACCTTTTGTTACGTTTTCTTTAAATCATTAAACAAACTCATTATTGTTAATTGCTTTTATTCACCATCTATTGATATATATATATATATATATATATATATATATATATATATATATATATATATATATATATTTGGTTTTCAATTAAACTCTGTGAATTGAAATTTGAAAATTGAATTTTGTATCAATTGCATTGTGAATTACTGATTTCTCTTGTGATCGTAATCTCTTGTTAGACAGTGGTTGATGCGTCTGAGAAATCAAAGGAAAGAAGAATAGTTGTTACTTGATCCAGATATCAATAAGACGTTGAGACAACTCAAGCAAAGGAGAAAACGTGAGGAGAAAAGTCAGTCAAAGGACAAAACTGGTGGCGAAATCATGGCAGACGAGGCCAATGGTCATGTCGATCTGGCTGATCCACCACCACGAAGAGTGTTGGGTGACTATGCTTTGTAGCAAGGGCCCAGACATTTTTTCAGTATAACTGTTCCTAACACAGCTAGAGTGATTGAAATAAAGCCAGAACACCTGGCATTGATTAATGCTAATCAATTCACTGGAATGGAGTATGAGGATCCATATACTCATTTGTCGACATTCTACGAATTGACAGCCACTATGGGATTCGAAGATCAAGATAAAGATGCTGCTTATATGAGGTTGTTTCCTTTCTCATTAATTGGAAAGGCAAAAGAGTGGTTGAAATCACATCCAAATCAGAGCCTGACGCGCTGGAGTGATGTGGAGGAAAAATTTTTACAAAGATTTTTCCCTCCATCCCGTTTCATAAAGGCTAAATCAGAAATCTCAAATTTTAGACAAGGATCAGATGAAGCTTTATGCGCAGCATGGGAGAGATTCAAGGTGCTGCTTAGAAGGTGTCCAAACCACGGCTTTGAAGATATTGCACAATGAAACATTTTTCATAATGGATTGAGGCCAGATACCAAGATGATTCTTGATGCAGTAGCAGGAGGAACTATGATGGCCGTTGATGTGGAACATGCTACACGAATTATTGATGTCTTAGCCTCAACTGATTATCAATCACAGTATGACAGACAAAGTGTGCAGAAGAAAGGAGTTTTTGAGTTGAATAGCACTGATGCAATTTTAGCATAGAACAAAATCATAACACAACAGATGGAAGCTTTGACTCAGCAGATGGCAAAACTGTCATAGCAGTTGCAGGCAGTTCATGCCTCACAGGCTGTTAATTATCAAGCTCCACCATTGCGTTGTGATTTTTGTGGAGGAAACCATGCAAATGAGAATTGTTCACACCAAACTGCAGTAGGAACAACAACTGAGGAGGTGCAGTACATGGGGAATTCTGGCAGGCAGAATTGTCAACAGGGTAATTTTCCAAACAATGCCCCTCAAGGATAGAGAAATCCACCAAACCAACCATGGGGATGGAAGCAAGACACATGAAATTCTGGTAGGCAGCCAATGTTTCAGCAGCAGCAGCCTACATTGTATGAGCGAACTAGCAAGCTGGAAGAAACTTTGGAGAAGTTTATGCAAACTTCTCTGACCAATCAGAAAAATCAGAAGGCATCTTTGAGGAATTTGGAGACTCAGGTAGGTTAATTGGCTAAGCAGCTAGCAGAGCAGCAAGGTGGACAATTTTTTGCCAACACTCAGCCCAATCCAAAGGAGCAGTGTAAGGCTATCACCATTCGTTGTGAAAAGCAGGTTGGTTCTGACATAAATAAAGAGACTGTTGAAAGTAAACAGTCAGTAGTCAGGAATGGTGAAGACAGAGTAGAGGATGAGAGTCAACCAGAATTAGCTACAGAGAAAGAGAGTGCAGAGGTTAGAGCACAGGACGAGAAAAAATCTGATAAAAGCCAGGATTGGAGGAAGGTCGAAGAGGGTGTACCCTTTAAACATGTGTCGTATCCACATGCACCTTCCAGACGAGAAGTTGAGCGCCAATTTATCAGCTTCACTGAAATCTTGAAAAATTTGCAGATTAATATACCTTTCACAGAGGCAATGCAGCAGATGCCTACATATGCACGTTTCTTGAAGGAATTGTTAACTAAGAAGAGGAAATTCCCAGAGGAAGGAAGAGTGGAATTAGAGGCAGGGTGTAGTGCAATCATTCAGAAGGCAATTCCACAAAAATCTTGTGATCCTGGGAGCTTTACATTACCAATCATTGTAGGTAATCTGTATGGGGGAAAGGCACTGTTGGATTTAGGTGCAAGCATTAACTTAATTCCCTTGTCCATGCTGAAAAGAATATGAGAGGTAGAGGTCAGGCCTACACGTATGACGTTGCAATTGGCAGATCGATCTATCAAACAACCATATGGCATTGTTGAGGATCTGTTGGTTAAGGTGGATAAATTCCTTTTTTCCTGTAGACTTCGTTGTGATGGATATTGAGGAGGATGTGGATGTTCCCTTGATTCTGGGGAGACCCTTCATGAAAACAGCAAAAGTAATCATATATATGGACAAAGGGAAGCTGAAGATATGTGTTGCGGATGAGGAAGTCAGCTTCAATGTGTTTGAGGCTATGAAACATCCCAATGACAAAAAGGATTGTTTCAGGCTGGTTGTGTTGGATGAAGAATACAGGCAAGTGCAAAAAGGCTTAGGTAATCCAGACACACTTCTGCAAGTTATCATCAAACCTGTAGAAGAGTTAGTTGAATTGGGAGATACAGAGGCTTTAGCCCTAGCTACTGATTTAGACCGAGCTGAGAAATTTCTGCAAAAGACAGGAACTAGAGAGAGACTGGTAGCTGATAATTCTGTTACAGAGGAGACACCAGAATTAAAGGTGTTACCACCACACCTTAAATACAGTTTCCTTGGTGGAGATTTGAAGAAACCAGTAATCTTAAGCAGTTTGTTAACTGCTGAAGAAGAGGGAAGGCTGATGGAAGTGCTTAAACTCAATCAAGGAGCTATTGGATGGCAGTTATCAGATCTGAAGGGAATCAGCCCAACATACTGTATGCATCGAATTCATATGGAGACAGATTTTAAACCTATTGCACAACCTCAGAGGAGGTTGAATCCAGCAATGAAAGAAGTAGTAAAGAAGGAGGTGCAGAAGTTGCTGAAAGCTGGGATGATTTATCCTATTTCAGACAGTGCTTGGGTGAGTCCAGTGCAAATGGTTCCCAAGAAAAGTAGTGTGATTGTTATTCATAATGAGAAGAATGAATTAATTCCTACTAGAACAGTCACAGGTTGGAGGATGTGCATTGATTATAGGAAGCTGAATCAAGCAACTAGGAAGGATTATTTTCCTCTTCCTTTCATGGATCAGATGCTGGAAAGGTTGGCAGGGAAGGCTTATTATTGTTTTCTGGATGGTTATTTAGGTTACAATCAGATCACAGTAGATCCACAAGACCAAGAAAAGACAGCCTTTACATGCCCTTTTGGTATTTTTGCCTACCGAAAAATATCATTTGGATTATGTAATGCACCAACTACTTTTCAGAGGTGTATGTTAGCCATCTTTGCAGATTTGATAGAAAATTGCATAGAAGTCTTTATGGATGATTTTTCAGTTTTTGGATCCACATTTGATGCATGTTTGGAGAATCTGAATTTGGTGTTACGAAGGTGTGTGGAAACCAATCTGGTGTTGAATTGGGAGAAGTGCCATTTTATGGTCACAGAAGATATTATTTTAGGCCACAAAATTTCTGAGCGTGGAATAGAGGTGGACAAAGCAAAGGTTGAGATCATTGAGAAGCTGCCTCCACCTACCAATGTTAAAGGAGTCAAAAGTTTTCTTGGTCATGCAGGGTTTTATAGGCGATTCATAAAGGATTTTTCAAAGATTGCGAAGCCCTTGTGTAATCTGCTAAATAAAGAAACAACCTTCAATTTTGATCAGGAGTGTGAGAAGGCATTTGAATGTTTAAAGGGAAAGTTGACAACTGCAACAATGATAACTGCACCTGATTGGAGCATAGGTTTTGAGATGATGTGTGATGCTAGTGATTATGCAGTAGGAGCTGTTCTGGGGTAAAGGAAAGAAAAATTGTTCTATGTTATACACTATGCAAGCAAGGTTCTTAATGATGCTCAGATTGATTACACTACAACTGAGAAGGAGTTGTTAGCAATTGTTTATGCTTTGGAGAAGTTTAGAGCTTATCTTATAGGCTCTAAAGTGATAATTTATACTGATCATGCCGCTATCAGGTACTTGTTGACCAAGCCAGATTCTAAGCCCAGGCTAATTCGCTGGATGTTGCTACTCTAGGAATTTGATCTGGAAATTAAAGATAAGAAGGGAAGCGAGAATCATGTAGCCGATCATCTATCCAGATTGGCCAATGAAGAAGTTACTGCTAAGGAATATGAAGTTTTGGATGAATTCCCTGATGAGAAATTACTAGTAGTGCAAGAAAGGCCATGGTTTGCTGATATGGCCAATTTTAAAGCTGCTGGAATTATACCTGAGACCATGGACTGACAGCAGAGGCGAAAGTTGTTAAAGGATTCAAACCAGTACATCTGGGATGACCCTTATCTGTTCAAGATAGGTGCTGACAATTTGATGAGAAAATGTGTGACTAGTAGGGAGGCTTAGAATATACTGTGGTGCTGTCACAATTCTCCTTATGGGGGACACTTTAATGGGGAGCGAACTGCTGCTAAAGTGTTACAGTCAGGATTTTTCTGGCCAACATTATTCAAAGATGCTCACATGCATGTGCAGCATTGTGATAATTGCCAAAGAACATGAACTATCTCAAAGAGACATGAGATGCCCCTAAGGAATATTCAGGAAATTGAAATATTTGACTATTGGGGGATTGATTTCATAGGCCCCCTGCCTAGTTCATTCTCAAATGAATACATTTTGTTGGTTGTGGAATATGTCTCACGTTGGGTGGAAGCAATTCCAACTCAAAAAGCAAATGCAAAAACAGTGATCAAATTTTTGAAGAAAATATTTTCTGCAAGTTTGGTACTCAAAGAGTGGTGATTAGTGATGAAGGATCTCATTTTTGTAATGCAGAATTGAGGAAAGCATTTGCACATTTTGGGGTGAAGCACAGGATAGCTATAGCCTATCATCCCCAAACTAATGGACAAGCAGAGGTGTCTAATAGAGAAGTGAAGAGAATTCTGGAAAAAACAGTGTCAGCATCACGCAGAGATTGGGCTATAAAGCTAGATGAGACACTATGGGCCTATAGAACAGCCTATAAAACACCTACTGCAATGTCTCCATTTCAGTTAATCTATGGGAAGGCTTGTCACCTTCTTGTGGAAATGGAACATCGAGCTTTCTGGACATTGAAGTGGTTGAATTTTGATTCAAAGGCTTCTATTGAACAGAGGAAGATATGACTGTAGGAATTGGAAGAAATGAGGCCGAATGCATATTAGTCCTCAAGGCTATATAAGGAGAGAGTCAAGGCTTATCATGACAAAAAATTGTTGAAGAGGAACTTTGAACCAGGGGAGCTTGTTCTTTTATTCAATTCCAGGTTGAAGTTGTTTCCTAGTAAATTAAAGTCAAGATGGTCAGGCCCTTTTGTGGTCAAACAAGTTAAGCCTTATGGTGCAATTGAAATCGAGTATGCCAAAACTCAGAAGAGTTGGATGGTTAATGGGCAGAGGCTGAAACATTACAAAGGGGGTGAAGTTGAGAAACTCATCTCAGTGATCACATTGGAGGAATGAAATTCAGGCGTCAAGCTATATGACGTTAAATGAGCGCTAGCTGAAAGGCAATCTAGTGTTTAATCTGTTAATTCTTAGGATATAGTTTTTATTTTTAAGTAGTTTATCTTTGAGAATTTTTTTTTTTTTTACATTTTAGAAAATTTTGAAACTGGGTAATGGGCCTGTAGATTGAGCTAGGCCCAGCGCTTGAGCTAGAAATCACTTAGTGCAGACTAGTGCAACATTATGGGATTGTGCGCTTGCGCTCTCATTTCCTCTTTCTCATATTTGCTCTCGACTTTCTCTCTACCCTAAAACTCAAACCTTTGGAACTTAGGTAAGATCACTACTCCATTGTAAAATTTTTTCTCTCTTTCGCTACCATTATTGCATTGTAGTTGAGAATCTACGTTGTGTTGTAGTTATAGGAGGAGAAGTTAGTGGATTTGAGTCGTTAGGGTTTGCGGTTAGAGTGATTTTGGGGATTCTGAGGGTTTCAGTTACTGGTATAGTTGAGAATAGTGAGTGACTTTGAGTTTCTTTGTGTACTAACCTTGGTTTGCAGGAAAAATGCTGCGAGTAAAGCACACTGCTCCCGTTCGACCGAAAAAGAGACGAAGGGCTGACGAACCCTTCTTTGATGATGCCATTCCTTCTCAAACTTCTGAGGAAGACGAACCGATGAGCTTCCTCAAGCAGAGCACAACTAGGAAATTTCTGAATGAAAACAAGTTTCGAAGATATGGGGAACTTACTCAGTGGCAATTCTTGCCTGAGAGAAGGGTGGACTTAAAACTTGGAGATTGTGATGCGTTTCTGATGGGGGTGTTGAGGCGAAACTGGAAGAAGTTAGCAGAACCGATGTGGAGGTTTAACGAAGAAGTTGTTAGGGAATTCTATGTGAATGCCTAGGCTGAAAGGCAGGATAGAAGCCACAGGAAAACAATGGTGAGGGGAAGGTGAATTTCTTACCGTCCACAAGCCATTGATGATTTTTTGGTAAAACCCTTTCCCAGACAAGAAGAAAAATGCCACTATCATCGTTTGTGTAGCCGAAAGAAAGGGTTCAATAACCGAAAAGTGACAGCGGCATTATGCATGTCTGGCAAAGGTTATCAGATTGCAGCCTCTAGAAAGGAAACACGCATTAGGAAGGGAGACATGCGGACGCTATCGCAAGTATGGCTAACATTCATGTTAGCCAATGTTGTTCCAATAGGCCATGTGTCTGACATCAATGTTGCTAGGAGCAACCTATTGTTTTCAATGATTCAGGATGACTATACCATCAACATGGCTTAGATAATTTCAGATGAGATACAACGAATAGTAGATTGGGAGCGTGTTCGAGGGGCAGAAAGGCTAGGAACATTAGGATTCCCTGCATTGATTACTGGATTGTGTGCTGAAAATGGGATCATTGTTGAACCCAGGGCAAAAATAAGAACTCCAATTGACAAAAAGTTCATTGATCACCATTGCACCAATCCAGAAGAGCGTCCAGAGCAGAAGAATCAAGTTCTCAGCCCACTAGCTTCAATGTCTGAACCCACCTTGGAAGCTGTTGAGAAAAAATTGATGCGGTATATTTTGCAGTTGGAAGAGTAGCATAGTACTCTATGTAGATTTATGCTGCAAATGTATCAAGCAATGAGGGATAATGCTTATATGGATGATGAAGAATTGTCCTCTTATCTGAATTGGCCAGGGGACCGGCCAAGTTCAGTGGGAGGGGAAGATGATTGTCATTAGGCACAGAGCACTGCGGGAGTTTAGAAAAATGAGGAAGTTGAGAAAAATGAGGAAGCTGAGAAAAAACGGAGGCAACTGTTGAGGTTGCAGAAGAAGCTGAAGCAACTGTTGAGGTTGCGAAGGACAAGACTGAAAATATTGCTGTGAATGTTGAAGAAGCCATAGCTGAAATGGTGGCTGAGGAAGTTGCTAAGGAAGTTGTTGAGGAAGTTGTTGAAACTGCTGAAGAGAATGACAATGTTAATGCTGAGGAAAGTGGTGAAAATGTTATTGTTGAAGTTCATGTTAAAAAGAAAGATCATCTAGGCCTTCTGAGAAGATCCTTTCGAATTAAAACAGTAGTACTAAAAAAAAGAGGCTAAGCACAAAGGTTCAGCAGTACCTTATGTGATATCATCTGATGGGAGCACGAGCTCAGAAGAAACTGAAGAAGAAGATGATGAAGGAAATGCAAAACAGGGAAGGAATAGGAGTAACACAGAGGAAGAAACTCCAAGTGAAGAGTCCTGAAAATTGCGGGTTGAAGATGCTGTGTTGTTTTAATGTAATTTTGTTGGTATTGATCAGAGACATATGTGGTAGTGTAGTTCTTTCATTTTGGATGACTATATATATCTTGCTCTGATACAATTTAACTATGGATGATTGTAAAAGATGTTGGCACAGGGTGAACTGATTGGTAAGATATGTTATTTTCTGTGTTAAATGTGTTTGTTATGCTGGGGTTGAGTAAAAAGGGTTTGGTCTGTTAACTAAAAATTCTATTAACTGAAAATTCTGCATGCATATAAGTAGAGTAGTCGTGTTTTTGAGCTTGAGCGAGCAGTCACAGTATATCAGGAAGACAATAGGACATTGGGAGGATTAACATTAACATTGATTGATAGGATATGAGGAAATGATGTTGAGAGAGGAGTGATACACTGAGAGTATATTGTGAGTGCATACTTTCTTGACATTGATTGTTGCTTGATTTTGTTAGGATAAGATTGACTCTGTGTTGATAAGAATGAAGAAGGCAAGTTGTTGAATGAGAGCAAACTATAACTAGAGCCAAAAAGCTACTTGGTGAGATGAGAGAAATTCAATTGCAAACCCATTTGTGCCTATTATATTATTAAAACCTTGAGCCATATGTCTATGAAAACCACCTTAGGTATGAATAGTTAGGAAATTGTGGTATAACTTGGAGAAAAATGGATTTTTGGACTTAAAAGATTGTGGTTGTTCTAAGGAGGCTAAGATAGATTTTCTTACTAATGTACCTATTGAAAAAAAAAAAAAGAGTCTCAGTGAATTCTCAGATTTTATACTTAGTATCTGAGAGGATGAAAGAAAATAAAAAGGGGTACAAAGGAAAAGTCACCAAGTTGCGTAAGCTACAGTTATAGCCTAAGCAAAGAAAAGTAGAAAGATACAGTAGCCACAGATTGTTTCAAAAGAGAAGATAGTTCAGGAATTTCTGGTTGAGGTAGATCCCCACATTATTATTCAAGTTGTATCTATAATTTTTAAACCTATTCGTGCATTTTGTGTTCCAAGAAAAACCAAAAGTTTTTTTTACCTTGGCCACGTTATATCCTTTAGAAAGACCTTTTGACTCATTCAATACCGGGTTGATTTGTTTTGATAAATGATTAGCAACTTTTGATAGAGAGAAGTATGTGACTTGAGAGTGAAACAATTGTGAGAAGTGAATGAGTGAGAGTATCCTGTCAAGATTTGTATTCTGTTATCTAAGCATTGGATTGTTGAAATTCTGATATATGAAACTGTAAGTGATAGTTTAAAAGTGAGAATCGCTTGAAAATTGCATGTAGGTTTTAAAAATCTGGAGGAATTGGTTTTGAATGTCTTGCTTGAGGACAAGCAAGAAACTAGAAGGGGAGAATTTTGATAGTGGTTAATTATAGATTGGATTTAGGAAGATTTGGTTGATTTTGTTTTTAATTCTGTTTTAGTTTGAGATTTTATTTAACTAATTCTGTTTTAATATGAGATTTTGTTAGACATTTAGTTTTTAATTAGTTTTATGTTGCAAAGAGTGGATTTGTGGAAAATTAGGTTCAAACTAAAAGAAGAAAGAGAATGGATGCAGAACTAAAGGAAAAGGGGCGTAAGTGACTTTTTGCTGGAGCGAGGGAGATAGCCTGGGCTAAAAATCCACTTAAAGCTATTATGAAGCCTAATTTCAAGGGCAACAGTTAGAGTGCAAATCATGAGATAACGGCTCAAAGTAACCGACTGCAAAGGGCGAACATTATAAAAAGAGGGATGGATCAATGAAAAACATTCATCACCTATCATCTCTCATTTATGGGAACGCTCTCCTAGCCGTCGTGATCAAGATCTTTCTTTTCCTTCTCTTTTGTATTTTAATGGCTACCATGTGTAGCTAATTTTCTTCTTCTTGGGATTGAATGTAATTTCTCCACGTCAAATGTACTCTTGATATTTATTTGATATTGTTTTATTCAATTTATCTTTGTTTAACGTTTTTATTAAACTGTCATACTTTAAATTTCTCTTTGTGACTGAAAAGCACTTTTTGGAATTAGAACCAAACGTTAATGCATTACATTTATAAGTTCAGGAATGAATTATAGAGTAATGACTGCATATAGCAACTGATCTTAATGCTAATTAAATTATTCTAATAACTAGAAATAGAAGTTAGAAAATTTAGTTTATGAAATTCAATGCTAGAGAAATCAGGTTGAAAAGGCTTTTATTTTTGCAGATTGATAATTGGAAAAGACAGTATTGAATTTGGTTAAGAGTATATGAGAATGGAGAATATTATTATTCAATCCCAAGGCTTTTATTTTTATTAATTTCATCTCTTTTAACTACTTTTTGTTACGTTTTCTTTAAATCATTAAACAAAGTCATTATTGTAAATTGCTTTTATTCACCATCTATTGATATATATATTTGATTTTCAATTAAACTCTGTTTCCTGTGAAAACGATACTCATCTTATTTATTATACTACTTGAGGACTCAGTACACTTGCTGATAATCCGTTAACATAATTTATTTGTATATAATATTTTATTAACAAAATACATTGTCAAATAGAAGTATAATATAAACAGTAGTGTCAAACTAGTATTTTCTAATATATATATATATATATATATATATATATATATATATATATATTA
>Ga0209700_108997_pt1 | contig 12102 bp, 6 predicted proteins | sample SiratroredBW_FD_187528 | JGI IMG/M metagenome (GOLD analysis project Ga0209700, IMG submission 187528) | Root nodule microbial communities of legume samples collected from California, USA - Siratro red BW (SPAdes) (version 2) | ecosystem: Host-associated > Plants > Roots > Nodule | place: USA...
TTTCCATCATTGAGATTCGTTAAATCTTTTCAGTTTGCGAAAATTGTTTTCACTGTTTCAAAAAGATAAAAAAAGTTTTCAAAGTTCAATTCACCCCCCCTCTTGAACTCAGCCTAATACGTTTTCAAATAGGATTAAGAGGTTTGTGCTAAGGAGAGGTTTAAAGTAAGGAGATTCATTGTGTCCTTAATATTTTGTCATATATTAAAAGAATAAGTTATCTTTATAAGAGGGGAGTTTGATAGATCTTAAAATGATTTCAAAACCTTTTCGGAAGACTCTATAGGTAGACAATATGATGGAAACATATGCTAGTTTAGAAAACCAAGTTTGAATTCTTTTTTTTTTTCTCGTTAAGCTTGTGAATGGATAATAAAGAGTAGGTAAGTGTATAACAACATAGGCAATGATGTTTGTTTTTTATATTGATTCACTTCAACTGAGCTATGTTTATTTTTTCTTTAACAAACTCTTAACGACTTTCATCAATAAGAACATTGCACAAGTATTTTTCACTACCTTCTAACTTACCCAAAGTCACTTATGACTATCCCATTTATCTTCCTTTGAGATAAAGAAGATAAATATTCTTTTTCTCTAAACCACTTTTGGCTTTCCTAAGTATTCTAAACTGTCATGCACAACTACAACAAAGAAAGAAGTATTTTGAAGGTATATAGAAAACTTTGTAAAACAGGATATAATATATAAACCTTTCTTGATTAAGAGAACTTCATAAACATGAGGGATTTATAAATTTATCACACTTTATGTTTTACATCTATCAAATGATCTAATGATCAATTGTAAACTTGAAAAGTAATGACACATGCAAAATACGTTGTGAGTTTAGAAAAGATTGTTAGTTGTTTTTGCATAGTGAGACTTCTATAAACGTATTAAATAAGACCGTTAAAAGTTGTATGTAGATTTTGTGTTCTTGTGTAAGAACCTTAGGAAGTATTATTAATCTTTAAACTTACAACTTACAACATCCAACTCGATATTCATAAAGTACCTTTGTTATAAACTGAAAAGTAAAAGTGAGGTCGAGACCATTGTTTTGTAGAGAGTCATGTACCGTCACAAGCTGAAAGGTAAAACTGAGGTCGAGATCATTGCTTTGTAAAGGGTCACACGTCGTCACGAGCTGAAAAATAAAACTGTGGTCGAAACCATTGCTTTGTAGAGGGTCACGTATGGGATTGTATTGACAATTGCAGATAATTGGGTCTATACCGATGTGAGGAATGACCTCTCCAATATTGTATGGTAGAAGCTACTTGAACCTCGACTTCCTTTTTCTTGCCATAATGGAATTTAGGCTTCCTGACATTTGTGGTCGCGAGCGGGCCTTGTGTAATTTTTCCACTTTATAGCCTGAATTCAATTCTTTCTTTGATGGTGACAATATCGACAAAATTGAAGGAAACACTACCTAGAATATGTTCATAAAAGGGAGATTGTAACGTGTCTATGACCATAGCCACAATACCCTTCATCTCTTCCACCAACCATTTGCAATGCTCCACGAAAGTCTTGACTTCGCTTGGTGGATCGAAAAATAACAATGTCGACTCAGCTTCGAGTAACATTTTCGGGATCTCATCGACTGGCCCATTAGCTAGAGCGACCAGTGAGAAAAACATGTCTTCCAATTCTCTACAGCCTTTTCTTGCTTAGTTATATAACCCTCCACTTGGGTTATCATGGCTTGATGTTTCTCCTCTACTTCTACCTCGTCAATACTCTTCTTTATCATGTCTTCGCATTCCATCATTGTTTCTTTCATTTGTTGTTCGATGCCATTAACTCTAACTCGCATAGCCTTTTTAATGCCCTCTGCTCATATTTTTTTATTTCTTCATATAAGTTTTTCCATTGACACTCTGAAGTTGAGCCTATATTCTGCTCATGGGCTCTCATGTCAACTCTGTGTTGGCAGCCACTAAGTCTTGCTTAAGTTTGAAGGTGTAGTCTCTTTTTGCTCTTTGCTTTCTCATCAATTCTTCATTTGTCTTCGTTTTCTCTTCACAATCCTTCCTGAGGTCCACATAGTCGTGTCAAAGGCTTTGGAGATCAGTGCTCAACTTGGTATTCTTCCCCTTCAACCTTTTGATCTCTTCCTTTATTCGTTTCACCTCTTTCGAGTCGACATCTGACATTGACTTTTCATTTACCTGGTTAGAGGAGATTAACCTAAAGGGTAGCTTGACCCTTTTAACCCTCACTGCCATCCACTAGCGGAATCTCTTTGTCCATGACCCACGATCTGGAGTCTCTCCATATAAGTCACATTCTTCCAAGCATTTATGATCAATCGCAGGATTTTAGTAACGAGGTCATCCTCATAGTAGAATGATAAGGTGGTTAGAGAAGCAAGAGTTAGCCCCTTTACTCGAATATCCAAATTGTCGTTGAGCTAGCACTGGTTTATAATTGATTTTTTTTTGGTCCCCACAAGCGACACATTGGGATATTTTCTACAATAGTAGATAAGGTACGATCTCAACTAACACGAAGGTTGCCATTGAATTTTTGTTTCATTCTAACCGACAAAGGGTTGTGCCCAATCTTTTGCTCCTTTTACCATAGGTCCCTGCTGTGCCACCTACTCAACTGGGCATTTGATGCCAATCACTCTATCTCTAAAATCAGGAAGCCAACCAAATGTAGAGGGTAGGTAGACAACATGACATATTCTTCTTTCTCCTCTAATGACACAAATCAAGTGTTGTATAGGTGTCAGTTAAAATTGTTGTGACTGGATTTTCAGGTCGAACTTTAACAGCAATAAATACATCTAATGCATAAATGTTTCCCAGTCTTCTTTGTCGGCCAATTGATGCAAATTCGTCTCAAAAAATCATTAGGGAAACCCTCTGGCATCTTTTTTTAGTGACGAGTTTGTCTTCCAACTCTTTTGGATGTATTTGATCCTAGATAATGTAGGGATTTAGGCTTGTTGCTCCAAATGCTTGTATGGAACTTTCCCCTCTAAAGACATATCCAAAATTTGATCAAACTCTTCAATTATCGACACCAACTGGAAAGCTTGAAAAGTGAAGCATCTCAACGATGAATCATACTATTGGGCCATAGTGGTGATAGTAGATGTCTAAACTTATGCCTCTAGCAATCCCAACACATTTCTATACATTTTTTTTTTCTGAACATTCCTCTCTAGATTTCTTTAAATTTTTGTCCCAACTCCCTAAGCCTGGTAAGTTTGCTCTCTATTACTTTGATAGATATCTTCTTCGTCAGACTTCCTGATTCAAAATCTCTCTCAATTTTAGACCTCATGTTAAACTCCATGATGATATGCACACAACTTTATAATTACTGCTTAAAAAAAATAAAAACATGTAAGACTAAACGAAAAAAAATATGAAATGCATGCAATACATTGGTGTAGAAAAGCATAAGTTATATTTCTTCACACTCTTCTTCTCCAATTATGTCATGAATACAACTTATACACTTCGTTTGTTACAACAACAATTTCTACATAACAATTTATACAAATAAAGTTGGCAAAAGGTTGAAATGCATGAACGTCTCCCTTAGTGCCTTAAACAATGGTTTAGTGCGACAACGCTTAAGGATCTAGGACGGTAAATATGCAATCACATAGGATAGATCCTAATACCTAGAGGTTCAAGTTCATTAGAGCTATGACTCGCTTTATTGCATTACCCACAACAATTGATAAAGAACTTGCCATGGACAAGTAAATAAAGAGAACAAACTCTAGTTGGGGTTCTCGCAAAAGACGAAGAAGGAAGTACATCCTTATCAACATTGTTACACAACCTCTTTTCTAAATCTGAGCTTCCTTAGACCTGGGTATAAGCCCCACTCATGATATCTGTAATGCTAAAAGTGTGCTTGTGAAGGGAGAATGATGCACCCAAACCCCCACTTACAAAACAACCAGAAAATCACAGGCATATATATAATATGTCGTCTACCTTAGGGCTCAATATTCTAACAACAATAAATAAACAATCATATAAACAAAAAGAAAGAGAAAGATAAACATTCAAAAAATCAAAGTCATTTTTACTTATTTAATTAAATTGGCATGACTCTCAAAAATGTTCCCAATGGAGTCTCCATCTGTCGCAAATGAAATTACGAGGGGACAACAATAAAGAGAAGTAATAAGTGAAAATAGAGAAGGAGTCGCCATCATAGCTTATTATGAAAAACTACGAAAAAATCGAGAAAGGGAATGATTTGCGAAATCGAATTTATGGTTCGGGAGTCGATTATATGTAGGGAAGGAATTAACACCCTACAATGTTCGTCCTGAGACAATACCCTTAACTAAATGAGTAAAATGAGTGTGAGTTTTCTAAAACATTTATTTTCCCAAAAAAAGAAGCAAAAATGCAAGTAAAAACAAAAAAAAAAATCTTTTATTTTGGAGGTCAGACATGGGTCAACCTTATTCCTACGTAATTTCATCAATTATGAAAATTCAAGGTTTACGTAATTCTAAGTGAAATTGTTTGTTGATGTTTTGATATTTTAATTTTGAGAATTATATATATATATATATATATATATATATATATATATATTAAAAAAATGAAAATAAAAAGATAAAGATAAAAAAACAACAAAACTATATTTTTATATATTTCCTAAAAATAAGAAAAATTTAATAAAACTCAAACTTAATTAAATTGAACAAGCAATAAAGCTTAAACTAAATGATTATTTTTTTTAATTTTTCGAGAATTAATTAGAAATATTTTTTTCTCTCAGATGAATTTGGGTGTTAACAGTATAAAAGAAGTTTTATGTTGTATCTTGTAAAAATTTTAAAGAGACTTGTATAGGTCCTATTTGGGCCTTCCTTTAGGCCTCCATACTACCAATTCGAGAAGAAAACCCATTTTTCTTGGTAAAACACTCACTGTGTGTTTGGTTTAATAGATAGATTTGCGAAGACAAATGACATGCTATGAAATGTGATGAAAGTTCAATATTCAATAAATAAAATATTAATAAAAAAAGAGGATGAAGTTTTACTGTATATAATTGATCTTATTATTAATTTATTAATATTTATACTTATATTATAATAAAATAAATATAATTAATTATATAATGTAATATCATAATAATAAAAATAATTATTAATAATAAATATTTTTATTAAAATAATAATAAAATTAAGAAAATTATAAAATAATAATAATATTAATGAAAATAAAAATAAAAATATTAATAATAAATTTATAAAATAATAAAAAAATAAGATAATTAGAAAAATAAAATACTAATAATATTAATCTTAAAAAGTAAAAATAATAACAAAATCATAAATAATAATTATAAAGATAAAAATACTAATTAAAATAATAATAATATTAACAACAATAATTTTATTTTAATTTTAAAATAATTAATAATCTTATAATTCTAGTAATATGAAATAATAATTCATTAATCACACCCAACAAATTAATATTTCATTTTCAATTATTTTTAATCTTATATTTTTATCAATTAAAAAAATTAAAATATCTATCACACCCGTTATATCGCTCACAAACTTTCACAAACTTTTCATTCAAATCTCACAATCTTTTCCTTAATCTAAACAACTTAACTTTTTCCACATTTTCATCTCAAATCCACTCCCTTAAATCCACTTCATCAACCAAACAAAGCATAAGAGAAGGGAGAGGAAAGTGTACAAGTCCCATACCATATAGAACAAACTTGTTTTTGTGTTTATTTTTTACCGATCCATGTTTGGCTCCTTATGTGTGTTGGTTTGCTTAAGTTTTCAGCTACATTTGCGGGTTATTTTCAAGTCCCACATCTCTTGTAGCAAGGTGGGCAAGAGGGCTTAAACATCCACAAATAAAGTCTTTTGCCTTCACCTTGAATTGAATAAAAATTAAGTTGAAAAATGAATGCATTCTACTTATTCTCTTTGATGTTACTAAAATAAGAGTAATCTTCTCCTTTTCTCCTTCAAGGATCCTTCCTTGAAGATGGAACTTAAGTTTCTTTTAAAAACTTGAAAGTTTAATAATTTTCCAAGTCTTCTGTTGGGTACTTGGAGATGCTTCCATCATGTTAAGCAACATCATTTAGGAGTAGAAACCTCACTTCTAGTAGTCACAAATTTGTTTCTAGGTCATGGTGCCTTATTAGAATTGATGTGGTTTTCAATGTTTCAAATACTTCTTTGCAATATGTGTCTCTAGGGTGCTGTAGAGCTACCTCTTGTGAAATAACCCTTTGGATGGACTTCTGTAATTTCTCGAGGGCCTTTGTGTATCTTTGGTAATTTCAATGCTATTTTATCTTACGATGAATCAAAAGGAGAGGTTTTACATAATTAGATGTTTTGTTTTGAATTTTATAATTAGATTAATACTAGTGATCTTTTTGTCTTGCGTTCTCCTAGTTCTTTTTATACTTGGTGTAATGGTAGATTACGAAATTATAGGAATCAAAGGAAGTTGGATCATGCTTTTTGTGATTTCAATTGTTTGGATCAATATTTCAACTATAGATAAAAACATTCTTCCTAGAAATTTTTATGATCACTACCTTTTCCTGGTTTTTTTATCAATTGTTAAAAGTTATAATAGGCCTTCTACCTTTTCAGTTTTAAAATATGGCTACAAGATTCAAATTTCAAGAGAGTCATAAAGCAATCCTAGTTAGAGAAGGTTATTGGTTGTCCCATATTTGTCTTGCGGGAAAAGTTAAAAGGTTGAAGTTTATCCCTAAGACTTGGAATAAGATTATTTTTGGAAATGTTCATGTTGTTGTTTCTTACAAACTAGTTTTGGTTGTTGTTCAACAACAGTTGTAGAAGGTTACTTTGGTTGAGATAGATCCCCTCCTTTTAAGATAACAACAAGCCATGGATGATTTGGACTTTGCATTGGAATGTCAAGATTTGTTTTGGAAGGAAACGAAAAATATGAATTGCTTTATGGATGGAGATAGAAATTCCTCTATAGGAATAACTAGCTCTAGAAGAGGGATTGAATGGAGCCTGAACTCAATTCACTGTAAACAAACACCACCAAGCAAGATCGTTTAAGGCAAAAATATACAAGCACATATGAAATTGGTTCACCCTAATCTCTAGGGCTACGTCTAGTTCTCCCTTAAACAAACCGTTCAAGAGGTTCCTCTATTCAAAAAATCATTACAACGAGTACACAAACCTCTCTGGATTACACCAAGTACACAAACCTCCCTAGGTTATCCGAGTACACAAAGCTCTCTGGGTTATAACGTGTACACAAACCTCTCTAGGTTACAATGAGTACATAAACCTCTCCAGGTTATAACAGTTTCAATCTCCCTCTGGTACCAAGACCACTCAAAATTGAAAGAAAACACTCTCAAAAGAGAGAACAATCAAAGCTCACAAGGGTTTACTTCACAATGGTGAAGAATTACACAATGGTTTCACACAACGCAAAACTCTATATGCTCTCAATAACAAATTTACAATAGACACCCAGCAGATACTATATTTCTTCAATGTATTGTATGATGTATTTATCTTTTTTTTCTTATATTTCTTTAACTTAAAATTGTTTCTCTATATGTAATTTTGTAGAAACTAGTCGTTGGATGCTTGAAATGGAAATCTTAACCATCTAATGCTGAAACTAGTCATTGGAAGAACTACTTCTATTCTTGATTCTACTTTAAAACTTGACTTTATCTGCATATAGAAACAATTTAAACAGCACAAGATATCTTTGATTTTAAACAATTAATCATATTTAAATATTTCATAATAATTTGAATAATTTCCATTATGAACAAATTTGGACGTTAAAGCACAACTTGCTATAAAATCTTATTCTGATATTTTTGTGAAAGACACTTTAATTCTTTTTTCAAATTTAGAAACAAATCAAATTAAAATTGTGTGTGGCAAAATCATTTTGAATTGTTTCTGTATTTAGGTATAACAACATAACAATCTAATCTTAATTTCAAAATGTTTCTGCAAATACATATAGGTAAATAAAATACGCTAAATCAAATTAATTTTATTGTAAGCTAAAACCATGGCCAAAGTGTAAGAATTATTTGATCTCAAAATAAAATTGAAAACAAATTTCAAAATAGATTTAAAATATTTACTATTTTTATATTTATTTATTTTTAACCTTCCTTTTCCTTTAATTTTAAACAAAATTAATATAATAAAATAATAATAATAAATAAACACTTATATGGGTCTGCAATTCATCTGTACATACTCATCATGCTTAGAGATCTGTGAATATTACTGTAACAGACATGTAAGCTCATCAACTACAAACACATACTTGGAATATTGTTATCATTAAAACTTTATTAGATGATTAGATCATCTAACGGGGTTTTGGACTGTCTAATGATTCAATAATCTCTCCCTTTTTTATTTTGACAAAACTGCAAACCATAAGAACAAATAATTGCAAAACTAAAGAGATTGAATAGCGGAAGATTTTATTTGACGAAAAACATGCAAATTCACAATCGCATAAGAATAGAATTGTAAAAAAAATCCAAGAGTATTCAAAATATTTGCAAAAACAAATTTGATCATTTTTTTAATTATTTGTCATATTTTTATATTTATTTATTTTTAACCTTCCTTTTCCTTTAATTTTAAACAAAATTAATATAATAAAATAATAATAATAAATAAACACTTATATGGTCTGCAATTCATCTGTACATACTCATCATGCTTAGATATTTGTGAATATTACTATAATAGACATGTAAGCTCATCAACTACAAACACATACTTGGAATATTGTTATCATTAAAACTTTATTAGATGATTAGATCATCTAACGGGATTTTGGACTGTCTAATGATTCAACAATCTCTCCCTTTTTTATTATAACAAAACTGCAAACCATAAGAACAAATAATTGCAAAACTAAAGAGATTAAATAGCGGAAGATTTTATTTGACGAAAAACATGCAAATTCACAATCGCATAAAAATAGAATTGTAAAACAAATCCAAGAGTATTCAAAATATTTGCAAAAACAAATTTGATCATTTTTTTAATTATTTGTCATATTTTCTCTTTCTCCCCTTTTTTGTCATCACATAAAGTGATGGAGGAGCTCCTAGGTGCCTTAGCTTCTTGCGCAAGCTTCAATGGAAGTTGAGCATGATGAAACCTTGAAGCACCGAATAGAAGAAGTGGATGAAACTCCTCATTATGCGGAAGCCATGGAAATACAAGGAAGGAAGCGTGCAAGGAGGTTGATGGTGAAGTAGATGGTGAAAGCCTTTAAGAAGGTTGGGCCAACCTTCAAGAGAGAGAGCTCCTAGCTTCTAAGAGAAGAAACTCAATGTGAAACTTGAGGCAATGTGCTGAAAATTTGGCAACATATCATTACTCAAAATCAAGCTTACAATGGAAGTTCCTAAACCTCTTATTTATATAAGATGAAAAAGCTAGTGGCTTCTTTAGAAAGCTAAGGTAGCGTATACAAGAAGCTAGGGTTAGAAACCCTAGCTTGCCTTGCAAGCTACCTAAGTGGCGTATGGAAGAAGCTAGGGTTGGAAACCCTAACTTGCACCACACGTTAGGGTTAGGGTAACCTAGCGTGTAGAGCAAGCTACTCTTTCCTAAATTAGGTGTCATTGGATAAACACCACATGTTCAAATCCTATGCGTCTAAAAACCTAACCTAGGTGTCTTTTATAATTTCTAAGGTTACCTAGGGTTATTCACAAAAACCAAATTTTCCTATTCTACTTTTTACAATTTTTACAAGAATCCTCAAAGCTCAAAATAATCAGTATTTTAATCTGCACAGGTGCCTCTGACTCTTTGTTTGCTTCAAGGTGTCTACACATTGCTCTGGTGATTGGACCTTGCTTGAGCCCTCCTCCATCATCCCCTCCTTCTTGAAGGGGATCTGTCCTCAAATCTGAATCATCTACTTCATCATCATTGCTACCTACAAAAGGAATGAGATCAATTACATTAAAGGTAATATGTACTCCGTAATCTTCAGGTAGATCCAATTGATAAGCATTATTATTTATTTTCTTTAAAATTTGAAAAGGCCCATCACCATGGGGACTGAGTTTTGACTTTCTTTGTTTTGGAACTCTATCTTTTCTTAAGTGAAGCCAAATTCAATCTCCCTCTTCAAAACTTATTGTTCTCTTCCCCTTATTGTTTTACCTAGCATACTTATCACTTTGTTGTTGTATTTGAATTTTAACCTTCTCATGTAATTTTTTAACAAAATCAACCCGTGATGCCCTTTCTTTATGAATAAACCCAATAGGATTGGGCAAAGGAATCAAATCTGTTGGTGTGAGAGGGTTAAATCCATATACAACCTCAAAAGGTGAAAGTTGGGTAGTCTTATGAACTACCCTATTGTAAGCAAACCCAATATGAGGAAGATACTCATCCCATGATTTATGATTACCCTTCAAAATTGCTCTTAACATAGTGGATAAAGACTTATTAACAACCTCGGTTTGTCCATCAGTTTGGGGATGACATGAAACAGAAAAATTGAGTTTAGTTCCCAGCCTTCCCCAAAGAGTTCTCCAGAAATGACTAATGAACTTAGGATCTCTATCGGACACTATAGTTTTAGGTAGTCCATGAAGCCTAACCACTTCCCTTAAGAAAAGCCTAGAAATGTTACTTGCATCATTTATTTTGTGACATGGAATGAAATGTGCCATTTTACTAAAACGATCCACAACCACAAAAATAGAGTCAAACCCCCTTTGAGTTCTAGGTAGCCCAAGGACAAAGTCCATACTAATATCCTCCCAAGGTGCACAAGCAACAGATAGTGGGGTATATAATCCATGAGGCATAGTTATAGATTTGGCTTATAAACAAGCAATGCACTTATAACAATACCTTTGTACATCTCGCCTCATATGGGACCAATAGAACTTTTCTCTCAATATGCTCAAAGTCTTTTCTACCCCAAAACGACCCATAAGTCCCCCTTCATGTGATTCTTTTACAAGAAGTTTCCTATGTGAACCATGAGGTATGCAGAACTTTCCTTTTCTAAAAAGATAACCTTGGTTGACATAGTACCCTCCTTACGGTTTATGTTGACTTTTGGTGTAAATTGATGAAAATTTAGGATCTTGCGAGTACAATTCAATAATGTTATCAAATCCAAGAATTTGGGCTCCTAATGTAGAAATCAACAATTGTTTCCGAGATAAAGCATCAACCATAATATTACTTTTGCCCTTATTGTATTTGATTACATACTGAAATTGTTCTAAAAATTCCACCCACTTAGCATGTCTTTTGTTCAATTTATGTTGACCCTTCAAATATTTAAGTGACTCATGATCACTACGAATGATAAACTCTTAGGACACAAGATAGTATTCCCATGTTTGAAGGACGCTTATCAAAGCATAAAGTTCCTTGTCATAGGTGGGATAATTTAAAATGGAACCATGTAATTTTTCACTAAAATAAGCAATGGGGTGACCACCTTGAATTAACACAACACCTATACCTACTCCTGATGTAGCACATTCTAGCTCAAAAGGTTTAGTAAAATTAGGTAAAGCTAGAATAGGTGCATTAGTAAGTAAAAACTTTATCTTTTGAAAGGAATTTTCTTGTTTTTCGCCCCAATGGAATGTAACATCTTTCTTCACCAACTCATTGAGAGGTGAAGCTAGACAAGAGAAGTTAGGAACAAACCTTCTATAAAAACTAGCCAATCCATGGAAACTCCTTACTTCTCCTACATTCTTTGGGGTAGGCCACTCTTGTATAGCTTGTATTTTTTAGGGGTCTACATGAACCCCATTTTTATTGACAATGAACCCTAAGAACACAACACTATCTACACAAAAGGTACATTTATCTACATTGGCAAAAGGTTTATTTTTCCTAAGAACTATTAAAACTTCCCTAAGATGGTGAATATGAGATTCTACACTAGTGCTATATACAAGGATATCATCAAAATAAACTACTACAAACTTTCCTATGCAATCCCTAAGTACATGATTCATTAGCCTCATAAAAGTGCTAGGTGCATTAGTGAGTCCGAAAGGCATCACTAACCACTC
>Ga0209700_109007_pt1 | contig 12080 bp, 16 predicted proteins | sample SiratroredBW_FD_187528 | JGI IMG/M metagenome (GOLD analysis project Ga0209700, IMG submission 187528) | Root nodule microbial communities of legume samples collected from California, USA - Siratro red BW (SPAdes) (version 2) | ecosystem: Host-associated > Plants > Roots > Nodule | place: USA...
TAGAGCACAATATGATATAAAATCAATTTAAATCAAATCAATAACACATAAAAGTAAATAGTAAGAAAACTTATCTCTTTATAGACCATGTGTCTCCTGCTTTAATAATAATAATAATAATAATAATGTTAACTGCGCAATGTATATAAGTCATCAGATATAAATATATACTCGAGTTTTGTTATCATCAAAACTTTATCAAATGATTTGATCCTCTAAAGGGACTTTGGACCGCCTAATGTTCATCAGTTTTCATTTTTCCAAAAGAGATACGGTCGTCGTCTCGTTAGTTATCTCCATATTTTGCTTGCTTCTTCATCTTTTTTTCACTCTCGTTGCAACTACTATCTTCTTTGTGGTTTATTAGGATTTTTATCTCTTGACCTTCGACAATATGGCAATTTACCAAAATAGATTCTTGTGGGCCAGTGATGATTTGCTTTCTGAAACTTATTCTTTTACTATTGTTCAATCCATAACTTCTCTTAGACAATCTTGTGTCTTTAGTAAAAATGACAAGCATGATGTTAATATTGTTAAGAATCAGTTTGTAATGGTAATAAGGCAGATACTGAAAGCCCCTTCTATATTTTCTATGTCACTACCTTTATAAATTAGGTCTTCGATTACCCCTAGATAATTTCGAGAAGCAGGTTTTGACCCTGCTGAACATTTCTTCCGCTCAGCTACACCCTATCAACTGAGCTTTCATTAGAGTTTTTTTTTTCTTTTGTGTAGTCATTTTGGCATGGTTCCTACTGTGAACATGTTTTATTTCTTCGAAAGCAAGATTTATAATCATAAACTCTAGATCTATAAGTATTGTAGGTGGTCATAATCTTTTGACCCACTTTCAATCTTCCTATAAAAACATCAAAACCAATCTTGTAAAAATTCTTGCCTCTAAGCAATGTCCTACCCTTCTTGATGGGTTTCTCTTGTACTGGTCCCCAAACCCTCATCCTCAAGGGGGCACGATCCCTGGATTAACTCGATGAGGTTGAATGGAAAAATTGCCTTTTCCTAGAGAAACTGGGGGTGACCTTTAGCATAGGGAAATTGATTAAGCTTGGATTTCAAGCCTTAGAATCAAAAGATTACATTGGTATCATTATTTCCCCTTAGTATGATTCCTTGTTTTAAAGATTTGTAACTTAATCATTCCCTATTTTTCTTGGCAGATAAAATGACTACCCTTGATAAAGATGTGGTTCGTAGACTTAGAGAGTTGAGGACGAGCAAGAAAACAAAGAGAAAGCTTCTGAAGAAGGGAAAGGGAAGCAAAAATGGGTTGCTAAAGACCCTGAAGTAACAATTTCAGATGATCAGTCTCTTGTTATAAAAAGGGTTAAGAAAGGGGTCGAAATTCCCCCTCTCCTCCTTCTACCCAATTGGTTCCTCTCGCACTCGCCTCTTTCGACCACCTAGGAACTACAATGACCCCATCTCCCAATAGTTTTTGGAATTCGGATTTTAACTTTGCTCATCATAATCAAATGAGCAACTTTTTATTGGATGAAGATGCGACCACTCTCAACAAGGAGAGCCTCCTTGCTCTTCAAGAAGAAATGCAGAGGTTGACCTGTAAAATGATTGTCATTTCTTGTGTTTCTTCAAAGAAAGCACAAGAAAACACTTGGGTGGAGAATATGTTATACACTCAGATTGAAGAAGCTCAATCTGAGTTGGTGGATATGAAGAAGGAAAGTAGTTGTCCAGTTACAAGTAGAGCAACTGAAGAAGGATGCTACTGAGATCCTCCAAGTACGTTTCATAACTAGGCCATAATGCAAAAGGCGACTGATTTGAGAAAAAAAAAGATTATTTACTTGGAGGATCAGTTGGAAAGTGAGAGACATTTAAAAGAGAAACAATCTGAGTAGTTTGCCACTAAGGAAGAAATGCTATTGGCTCACAATAAGAAGCTGTTAGGGAAAATAGATGCCCTAAAGGATGAAAACGTTGTTATGTATGGTCGAGGGTTCGACGAGGCTCTAGCTCAACTCCTAGTTGTTCATCCTAACCATGACATATCAGTTTTAGACCGACTTAAAGTGGTCGAGGATGGGGCCACGTAGAATAGTTTAAATTAACTAATTGGGTTTGTAAACAATTTATATTCTATTTTCATGCTTGCAAAACAATTTATCTTAAATTTATACTTTGTATATTATTTGAATTTTTTTGCTAGACTTCCTTACTTTCATTTTATGTCTTCTATCATTTCCGAATTGCTTGATCTATATGCATATATAAAATTCTAAAATGTTTGAGAATACGGTTTACATACCCATTTGATTTGTAGATATACCTTTCTTTTGGGTTTTCGGAACACTTAGGCCGCTGTTGTCTTTTTTTTTTGTTTGCTTCAAGTATTTCTTTTTTTTGGCCCTTTTGATTTCAGCATCTTTAAGACTTTCCGCTTTGGCCTCTTTCTTTCGCATTGATGAATCATTCGGATTCCGAATCCTTGAATTGCTCGACTTCCGTATCGATGAACCACTGAGTTTCTACATTAGCTAACCTCTTGAAGAAAACAAATGTATTTATTAGTGGGTGCAACCTCATTAAAAATCCTTGAGAAAAAATTACCAAAAAGCTCAAGGGAAAAGAGTGTCGCCCTCTTTGGAAATATTTACAACAATACAAGGCTTTTATGAACAGAAAAATGTGAAACGTAAAGACAAACTAGAATATCAATAAGCTAAAATAAAATTTAAAACTTGTTGTATTCTATGTCCAAGGAATGGTTCCTCCGTCTAGTGTCTCTAATCAGTAGGCTCCATTTCCTACAACTTACTTTATGTGGTATGGTTCACTCAACTTTTGGGTGAACTTGTTATCCATTGTGTTCATCTGAGACCTCCTTATCACCAAATTAGATTCTTTGAATTGCTTTGGGAGTACTTTACTTCAATGCTTCATCTTCATTCAACGCTTTACAACTTCACCTTTTATTCTGGCATCATCTCTAATTTCTTCAATCGTGTCTAAATTGGCACGGATCCCTTCATTGGTTGATAACGCCAAAAAATGCATCACTCGGAATGTTGGCTTAGATGTTTCCACTGGCATAATGCACCCAATCCGTAAATTAGGTTGAAAGGCATTTCACGTGTGGTGGATTGTGGTATTGTATGGTAAGATAGCAACACTCTCGACACTTCTTTCGGCCATCCACCCCTGGCCGCATGTTGCCTTCTTTTGATTCCCTTAAGTAGGACTCGGTTCGCTACTTCCGCTTGTCCATTGGTTTGAGGATGTTCAACATATGTAAAGACTTGTCTGATCTTCAGTTTTTGGCACATCTCCTTCAATTACATACTTGCAAATTGAGTTTCATTATCGGAAATCAATGTCTTCGGAACACCAAATCGACAAACAATATTCCTCCGCACAAAATTCTGAATCATTGAGGTTGAGATGACGGGTACCGGTTCCGCTTCAATCCATTTAGTGAAGTATTCTATTGCTACTATCAGGAACTTCAATTGCCTTGTCGCCAAAGGAAACAAACCACGAATGTCTATCTCCCATGTGTGAAAAGGCCATAGGCTGATGATGGAGTGTAATTCTTCCGCTTGCCCATGTATCCAATCGTTGTGTCTCTAGCATTGATCACATTTTCGAGTGTATTCCTGACAATCTTCCTTCATAGTCGGCTAATAGTAACTAGCTTGTATCACCTTAAGTGATAATGCTCATCCTCTGATATGACTTCCCGTGGTACCTTCAAGCAACTCGGTCATAACTATGTTAACTTGTTCTGATGAGATACATTTGAGCATTGGGTGAGTAAACCCATGCCGAAATAAATACCCATCAATCATGAGGTACCGCTTGTTAGCACCAGTAGTTGCTGGATATGATTTGATGAAATCAACACAAGAGTGAAGTCTGCAATGGATCCTAGCTACAACATGAAATGCATGAAGAATTGAAGAGCTTGATAGCGTATTAGTCCTAGACTAGGTAGTGTGTGGTTGTGAGTTGTGTCACTAATTGAAAATCAAATGATTGCATGATTGATTATTCAAAAGTAAGCTCCAAGGATAAATTTGCTTAATAATATTTTTTTCAAAAGATTTTAAGAGTAAAGCAAATCAGTTTTTGTTAATCAAATGCAAACAAGTAATCAGTAAACTGTTTTCAGAATCTGAACCTGATATAATTTCTGTTAAGTCACAAGATGTTGTCAATCGATTGAATGGTGACTCAATCGATTGAAGTCTTAACGGTAAAAGATAACAGTTTTTCTATATAAAGGGACATGCACGTGTTTTTCACATAACATATTTTACAAAAATCATATTGAGCGAATTTTTGTAAAATCCCTGAGAGAAAATGCGTGCAAACTTTGTGATCAATTGAGCAATTGATTTTCTACAAGAAAACTGATCTTGGAGTTTTACTGCTGAATTGATCTATTGCAAATTGTGATATTGAATTAGAGCTAAGTGTTCCACTCAGTTCTTAATACATTGTATAATCTTTGAGTGGAATTAGTGTGTATTGTTTGTATTCTTGATACATTTCTTGTACTGGAACTGAAGGTTACAAGTTACAGAGGATTGTAATTGTAACTGGTTGTTTGCAGAGGTTTCTGCATTGGTTTTACACCTACTGTAGGGTTCAATAGTGTGTGGTTTTTGTGGGGAGCACAGTGTACTGCGTGGAGCAGTATTGTATCTTGTAAAACTGATCTTGATGATCTTTTAGTGGAACTTTTTGCTAGTTTGCAAAGGACTGGACGTAGCCCTTGAGGAAGGGTGAATCAAGATAAAATATTGTATTCTTGATCTTTCTTTCTCTCTTCTTTAGCACATTTTGGGTTTCTGTTTACGCGTGATAAATAAGTTGTTCTTCGTGCTTACTATTTGTTAAGTCAATAGATAATCTGTGTGTGTCTGAACTTGTTGTTTCATTTGGGTAATAGACTGATAGTGATATTAATCGAATTAATCCATTAACAGGTTTCTATTAACATTATTAGTTAAAAGAACATTTTGAATAACAATATTTCTTGAGATTAGTTGTAGTTTCTTGAAGTGTTCATTATCTGATTATTTTTACGTTATTCTGATATACATCTTAACCAAGTAAATTGCTTTCGCTTGTGGTTCTGATAATATCTTGATCAACTGCAATAACTCTTTGTTTAAATGTACTGAATTGAATTTCAAGATTTTGTGACTTCAGTGAATTGTATTGTGCTATTTCAGTTTCTGATAAATTTGTATAACTGATTGAATTAGTTCTTTTACATACTGATTCTTGCTGTGTAATTCTGAATTTCATTAATCAGTGAATTGATAAAGAATATTCATTCAATCTTTCATACTTTCCAGTATTTGCGAAAAGTTTTAATAGTTCAATTCACCCCCCTCTTGAACTCAGCCTAAAACTATTTTCTACAATTGGCATCAGAGCTAGGACTTGAATCCTAGTCAAGTTTTTAGATCCATGGCTGAGAATAAACTGCCTTTTGCTGAGGGAGCCTCTATTAACAGACCACCCATGTTTTCTTGTGTTAATTATCAATTCTGGAAAGTAAGAATGAAGATCTTTATTGAGTCAATTGATCGCGGCATTTGGATTGCAATTGTGAATTGTTTCTATGTTCCTGTGGATGATGTAAATGGTGTGTCTGTTGTGAAATCATTTGATGAAATGTCAGATGCTGATAATAAAAGAGTTCAGTATGATTGTGTTGCAAAAAACATAATTACATATGCTTTGAACCTTGATGAGTTTTTCAAGGTATCTCAATGCAGTTTTGCAAAGGAGATGTGGGACATACTAGAAGTTACCCATGAAGGGATAAATGATGTAAAGAGAGCAAGGAAACATACACTCATTTAGGAGTATGAGTTGTTCATAATGCAAACAGGAGAGACTATAGCGGATGTCCAAAAACGGTTCACTCATATAGTCAATCATCTGATTGGACTGGGAAAACAATTTGATAAGGAAGAGCTGAATATCAATATCCTTAAATGCTTGGACAGGAGCTGGCAGCCTAAAGTTACAGCAATATCCAAGACTAGAGACTTAACAACTCTCACTACAGCAGCATTGTTTGGCAAGTTAAGAGAACATGAGCTTGAGATGACAAGGTTGAAAGAAATATAATTTGTTGAGAAGAACTCCAGAAGCCTTGCACTCAAAACAAAAGTTGTAGATATTGAGTCCAGTGAAGAGAGCTCTGGTGAGTGCAGTGATACTGAGAACCTCAATTTACTGACCAAGAAATTTCAGAAATTCATCAGAATGAAGAGCAAGATGAAAAATCAGAAAAGTAAAAGGTACAATAAAAAAGCTTATTCTAATCTAGCCAAACTAACTTGCTTTGGATGTGGTAAGCAGGGTCACATGAAGATGGATTGCCCAAGTCTGGTCAGCAAGGAAAAGACAAATGAGAAAAAGGATTACAAAACTAGAAAAGGAAGAAAAGCATACATTGCTTGGAAGGGTAATGCTTCCATCTCCAGCAGCTCATCACAAGAAGATGTTGAAGTCAATCTGTGTTTAATTGCTGGAGAAAATTATGAGGTTAGCAATGATAATTCTAATGCTTCTTTAATAGTACTAATTACAGTTCTTTACTTCATGCTTTCCATGATACTCATGAAGAAGCCAATAGATTAGCCTTATCTAACAATAGACTAAAAGGTCTGAACAATTGGTTGGAAGGCAGAGTCAAAGAGCTGGAAGATGAAGTTTTACAACTGAAAACTGATTTTGATCATTTGGAAATTATCTACAAAGCTTCTAGTGATATTGACTTCAGCAAGCTAGTTAATTGTGAAAACTGTGAGGTTTTACAGAATAAGGTCAATTACTTAATTACTACTACTTCCAAGCTTTCAATGGGTACAACAAATCTCAATGCCATTTTGGGATCTCAAAACTGTATTTTTGAAAAGGCTGACATTGGATATCAACCCAATTTTCAAAGAAAACAAAATAAGTACAACAGTTTTTTGAAAACAAATGATAAACAAATTTCACATCAAATGACTTGCTACTATTGTATGAGAAAAAGCCACTCTGTGAAGAACTGTAAAAGTAGGAGGTTTGATGTGCTAAAGGGGCTAGTTAGGTGGATGCCTAAAAGCATCACTAACACTTATGGACCCAAGTTTAACTGGGTACTAATGCCTCAAATTTAGTCTGTTTTACAGGTCTGTTTGACATCCAGTAAATTACTGTGGTACTTGGATAGTGGATGTTCCAAACACATGACTGGTGATGCTTTCCATTTAACTAATTTGAAGCTGAAACTTGCTGGATATGTCACTTATGGAGATAACAACCGTGGAAGGATACTTAGAGTTGGTGACATTGGAGGAGATGATAAAGTGATCATCAAAGATGTACTCTTAGTGGTTGGATTAAAGCACAACTTACTCAACATCAGTCAATTGTGTGCCAAGGGGTACAAGATCACTTTTGAGCCTAATCTTTGCCTCATAGCAGATTCAGAATTAAGTGAAACTGTCCTAGTAGGTAAAAGGGTAAATAATGTATATATGCTCAATGTCTCTTGCATAATATCTTGCATGAATTGTTTGATCACTAGGAATGATGAATATTGGTTGTGGCATAGAACATTAGCTCATATTCATATGCATCATCTCAATAGGATTGCATCATCTCAATAGGATTGCATCAAAAGAGCTAGTTGTTGGACTACCTAAGCTCAAATTCAAAAGCGATGGACTATGTGAAGCATGCCAAAAAGGCAAACAAACAAAAAGCACTTTTAAACCATTAAATGTGATTTCAACTTCAAGACCACTTGTGCTGCTTCATATAGATTTATTCGGTCCCTTTAGAACTATGAGGGAGGCAACTATTATTCATTACTTCCAAAGATGAGACTTATCATGCTTTTAAGAGATTTGTCAAAGTTATCCAAAATGAGAAGAACCACAGTATTTCTTCCATTAAATCAGACCATGGGAGAGAGTTCCAGAATGAGAGGTTTGATAAGTTTTGTAGCAAATCTAAAATAAAGAACAACTTGTCATCACCAAGGACTCCACGACAGAATGAAGTTGTAAAGAGAAAGAATTGTTCTATGAAGGAACTTGCAGTAAGCACAGCTTGTTATGTGCTGAACAGGGTGCTCATTAGGCCAATACTGAAGAAGACCCCTTATGAGTTGTTTAAAGGAAGAAAGCTCAATATATCTCATCTAAGAGTTTTTGGCTATAAGTGTTTTATTTTGAACAATGATAAGGATAACTTGGGAAAATTTAACTCAAAAGTTGATGAAGGTATCTTTCTTGGTTACTCATTACATGGTCATGCATATAGAGTATATAATAGGAGAACCGTGCTAGTTGAGGAATCCATACATATTGCATTTGATGAAACTAACCAAAATATGCAGGAAAGTCCTCAGACAGGTACAGATGATGAAATTCCAAATATTCAACAAGTTGATACTGGACTGGAAAATAAAAAAGAAGAAACCAGTAAACCTCCAACAATTCAATCAACTGAAACAGAAATTCAATCAATTGAATCTAGAGTTTATACTAAAGTAATTAACTCTGGACTACCAAGAGAATGGAGAGTGCCTAAGAATCTCTCATTAGATAATGTGATTGGACAAGTTCAGAAAGGAGTATCAACTAGAAGATCATTGAATCAATTCTGTGAGCACATGGCATTTGTTTCACAAGTGGAACAAAGACTGTGGCTAATGCACTTGAAGACAACAACTGGATCAATGCAATACATGAAGAACTAAATCAGTTTACTAGAAACGAGGTCTGGACACTAGTTCCCAAAACTAAACATATGAATGTAATTGGAACTAAGTGGGTCTTCAAGAATAAACTGGATGAACAGGGAATCATTGTAAGGAACAAAGCAAGGTTGGTTGCAAAGGGATACAATCAAGAGGAAGGTATAGATTTTGGAGAAACCTATGCACCAGTAGCTAGACTGGAGGTAGTAAGATTACTGTTAGCCTATGCTTGCATGAATGGATTTAAACTACACCAGATGGATGTTAAAAGTGCATTTCTCATTGGATTTATTGATAAAGAGGTTTATGTGAGTCAACCCCCTAGATTTGAAGATTTCAAGCATTCAGATCACGTGTTTAAATTGAAGAAAGCGCTATATGAATTGAAGCAGGCACCTCGTCAGTAGTATGAAAGGCTAAGTAATTTCCTTCTTTCACAAGGCTATGAAAGAGGAAAAACCGATAAGACATTGTTCATCAAGAAAGCATGCAATGATATTATACTTGTACAAGTATATGTTGATGATATAATATTTGGATCAACAAATGAAATTCTGTGTGAGTAGTTTGTTAAGGCAATGCAGGGAGAATTTGAGATGTCAATGATCGGAGAACTTAATTACTTTCTTGGCTTACCAATTAAACAGTTTCAGCATGACACATTTCTTTGCCAATCTAAATATTGCCTAGAACTATTGAAGAAATTTGACATGGAGAATTGTAAAGAAACATTTACACCAATTGCCACTGCATGTTCACTGGATATGGATGAAAATGGTAAAGTTATGATCAAACCAAATTCAGAGGTCTTTTTGGTTCACTTTTATATCTAACTGCAAGTAGACCATATATTATGTTCAGCGTATGTTTGTGTGCAAGATTTCAAGCACAATCTAAGAAGTCACATTACATGATAGCCAAGAGGATACTAAAGTATCTTAAAGGAACAATTAATGTGGGAATATGGTATCCAAGTGAGGTATCTCTAAATCTGATTGGTTATTCTGACAGTGACTTTGCTGGAAGTAAGATAGATAGAAAAAGAATAAGTGGAACGTGCCATATACTAGGGTCCAATTTGATCTCTTGGCACAGTAAGAAGCAAGCTTGTGTTGCATTATCTATTGCAGAGGCTGAATACATTGCAGCTGGTAGCTATTGTGCACAGAGTTTATGGATTCAACAATAGCTAAGTCACTTTGGTCTTAACTTGTCTAAAATTCCATTATTTTGTGATAACACTAGTGCTATAAATTTAACTAAGAATCCTATACACCATTCTAGAACTAAGCACATTGAAATACGTCACCATTTTATTAGGGATCATGTAATTAAGGGTGATTGTGTCATTTAGTTTGTTAATTCTGAAAATCCATTAACGGACTTGTTTACAAAACCCCTTAATAAAGAAAGGTTTAATTTTCTCATAAATGAATTAGGGATTATTGATTTGAAAAATATTAATTAAATCATTCGACCATTTGATAATTGATTCTGAATTATATTTTATGCAATATTTGTGTCATCAATGCATTTACTGAAATTTCTCTGAACCTACTGCAATTGTTGATTAATTGATTGGAGCAAGAGAAAGATGAGAAGGGAAACTTAAGGACCTACGATTAATAAGCGGTTACAAGCGTACACTATATCAGAAATATAAAGATTCTGCTGAAATTTTCAAGACAAGCCAAAAAGCTTTGACCGGGCTGAGCTCGCATCAAATGCAAAGTCCATGTGAAGAGTGATAAGCTACTCAGTGCCACCTATCACAGACTCAATGCAAATCAACAAGTCAAATTTGCAACAAACTTTGAAGCAAAGTAAAATCTCCGTCAGTTTATTACTTACAGAATCCAAATTGGAAATATTTTACTGAATTGTCTTTCAATGCTCTAATTGTGTGAATAACTGCACAAATTGAATTTGAATTTTCAAATTTGTCTCATGTGTGGCAGCATGCATTATATATAGCACGAGCATAGAACACTTGACCACACACTTCATCTTATTCTCTTCATCCTAGAGTGCATACTGCATTAAAACTTGTCTTCTTTGAATCCACTGAAAATTGCCTCTTCCTCCACTCCTAAATAACACGTTAAGAGAGCTTGTGTGAAGAATGCAGAACCTGCTGATATCATTGATACTGACTATCTTGATAGTTGGTTTGTTGGCAATAGAGAAAACATTCAGGAATTTCACAGAGAATATAGCAGAAAGGTCATTATAGCACCTAAGTTTATTAGGATGCTTTTGTTGAAGGAGCAGAACCTTGATAAAGTAAGGCAGGTTCTGAAATTTCAGAAGCTGGAAAAGTTTGTTAGGCTGCCAGACAACGCTTATCCTGATCTGGTTAAGGTATTCCTCACCAATTTGTGGTATGATGAGGATGCAATTTATTCTCAAGTCAAGGGAGTGGACATGTGCATCAACGAAGAAGTTTGGCTAGTTGTTGCTGGACTACACTATGCTGGAATATCAGTTGGGAGGAGCCATGTAACTGAGTTGGAGGGGCTAAAAAAACCACAGCTTTTTCAGAATATGCCTGAGAAATCAACAAATTGAGTCTAGGAGTTACTCAGTTGGAGGGTTGGCTGTTACGCCTAGAATCTTGGCCTTCACTGTCATTTGGTTGTTGACGCCACGAGGTTTCAACCATGCTGTGCTGACCGAGGAGGATCTGATGTTGATGTATTGCCTTATAGGGAGGATTAAGGTTAATTGGGTGAGTGTTATTAAGGAGCACATTATCAAGATCAGAAAGAAGGTGGAATACTGAATTCCATATATTGTCCTTATCTCACATTTTATTGAATATTTCAAAATTAATATTGATGGAGAGGTAGTAGAGATGGTAAAGGCACACAATGAAGTCACAACAACAACAATAAGCAAAATAGGACTCATCAAGGTGAATGATGAGAAATGGATATGCAAGGCTGACTATGATAGCTCAAATGAGCAACCTACTGAAGTTGAAGAAGAAGAAGAAGAGGATGATGAGGATGAGGAAGATGATAATGTTGCTGATGCTGATGAACCCATGGTCGATGTGCCATAGAGTGTGAAAACGTATTAGGCTGAGTTCAAGAGGAGGGGTGAATTGAACTTTGAAAACTTTTTTATCTTTTTGAAACAGTGAAAACAATTTGATTTATTTCAATATCAGAGAAGGCAGTCTATACAGGCATATCAGATCTTATACAGTTTACTAAAAACTAGTTCAGAATTATTTCAAGATAAAGAAAGATCAATCACACAGATTCACAAATGCCAACAGCACATCAAAGATGAAATCACAGAACAAATTTCTTAT
>Ga0209700_109011_pt1 | contig 12072 bp, 12 predicted proteins | sample SiratroredBW_FD_187528 | JGI IMG/M metagenome (GOLD analysis project Ga0209700, IMG submission 187528) | Root nodule microbial communities of legume samples collected from California, USA - Siratro red BW (SPAdes) (version 2) | ecosystem: Host-associated > Plants > Roots > Nodule | place: USA...
AAATTATTTTTTTTTTTTTTAAAAAAATTTGATATATTTGAAATCAAAAATTTCACCAAAATCCATCGTTTAGTATTACTTTTTTTATTTTTTTAACATTTTTGACATCTTTTTTTTTTCTATTTCACTTATCCAAAGTTGTCAAAAAATTATGGAATTTCTTGTTGTGTTTTATTGGAAGGATTAGAGATTTTATCAATGAATTCTGAAAATTTCTAGAAGCTCTTTTAAAAAATATAGATATGTGAAATAATTTTTTTTTCAAAATTTTGCGGTTTATTATTTGTTTTTTTTTTTACATCTTATTTTCTATTTCATGTATTTGTACTTGTAAAAAATTCTGGGAATTTTTATTTTCTTTTATTTTATGGATTTGAGATTTTATCAGAGAATTTTAGAAAATCATGGAACATTTTTCTAAAGAAATATAGACATTTGAAATCCAAAATTCTTCATAAATTCTATTGTTTACTATTTGTTTTTTTAGCATTTTTAACATATTTTTTTTCCTATTTCACCTATCCAAAGTTGTGAAAAAATTATGTAATTTATTGTAGTGTTTTATTGGAAGGATTAGAGATTTTATCAATGAATTCTGAAAATTTCTAGAAGTTTTTTTAAAAAAATATAGATATGTCAGATAATTTTTTTTCCAAAATTTCACGGTTTACTAGTTGTTTTTTTTTTTACATTTTATTTTCTATTTCATCCATTTGTACTTGTAAAAAATTCTGGAAACTTTTATTTTCTTTAATTTTATGGATTTGAGGTTTTATCAAAGAATTTTAGAAAATGATGGAACATTTTTATAAAAAAATATAGACATTTGAAATAAAAAATTCTTCATAAATTCTATTGTTTACTATTTATTTTTTTAGCATTTTTAACATATTTTTTTTCCTATTTCACCTATCCAAATTTGTGAAAAAATTATGTAATTTCTTGTAGCGTTTTATTGGAAGGATTACAGATTTTATCAATGAATTCTGAAAATTTCTTGAAGTTCTTTTAAAAAAATATAGATATGTGAAATAATTTTTTTTTTCAAAATTCCGCGGTTTACTATTGATTTTTCTTTTTATTTTTTTATTGTTTTTGACATTTTCTTTTCTATTTCATCGATCTGTACCTACAAAATATTTTGGAAATTTTTATGTTCTTTTATTTTATAGATTAGAGATTTTATCAAAGAATGTTAGAAAATCATAGGACATTTTTGTAAAAGAATATAGACATTTGAAATCTAAAATTCTTCATAAATTTCATCGTTTATTATTTGTTTTTTTAGCATTTTGTACATCTTTTTTTTCCTATTTTACCTATCCAAATTTGTCAAAAAATTCTAAATATTTTTGTGGTCATTTATTCTACGAATTATATAGATTTTATCACAGAATTCTGAAGAATTCTTGAATTTTTATTAAGAAAAGTAGAGTTATTTGAAATACAAAACATTTTCAGAATTCCATCGTTTACTATTTGTTTTTTAATTTTTTAGTATTTTTGACATCTTTTTTCTATTTTACCTATCTATAGTTGTCCAAAAATTCTTAAAATTTTTGGGTTATTTTATTGTATGGATCAGAGATTTTATCAAAGAATTCTACAAAACTATGACTTTTTTTTTTTTCAGAAAATTTGAGATATTTGAAATCCAAAATTTCACCAAAATTCCATAGTTTACTATATTTCTTTTTTATTTTTTTAGCATTTTTGACATCTTTTTTTCTTTTTCTATTTCACCTATCCGAAGTTGTCAAAAAAATATGTAATTTCTTGTAGTGTTTTATTGGAAGGATTTGAGATTTTATCGACGAATTCTAAAAATTTCTAGAAGTTCTTTTAAAAAAATATAGATATGTGAAATAATTTATTTTTTTTCAAAATTATGCGGTTTACTATTGTTTTTTCTTTTTATTTTTTTATTGTTTTTGACATTTTCTTTTCTATTTCATCGATCTGTACCTGCAAAATATTTTGGAAATTTTTATGTTCTTTTATTTTATAGATTAGAAATTTTATCAAAGAATTTTAGAAAATCATGGGACATTTTTGTAAAAGAATATAGACATTTGAAATCTAAAATTCTTCATAAATTCCATCGTTTTTGCGAACATATGGCCTTTGTGTCACAAGTTGAACCCAAGTCAGTGAGTGAAGCTCTAGAAGACAACAACTGGATAAAAGCCACGCACGAGGAACTGAACCAGTTTGCGAGAAATGAGGTCTAGACACTTATTCCTAGATCAAAAGAGATGAATGTGATTGGAACCAAGTGGGTTTTTAAGAACAAGATAGATGAACAAGGTGTCATTGTGAGGAACAAGGCATGGCTTGTGGCAAAAGGATATAACCAGGAAGAAGACATCGATTTTGGTGAAACCTATGCATCAGTAGCTAGATTGGAAGCAGTTAGATTTCTACTAACATATGCTTGCTTGAAGGGGTTCAGATTACATCAAATGGATGTCAAAAGCGCTTTCTTGAATGGGTTCATTGATAAAGAGGTCTATGTGAGCCAACCCCCTGGATTTGAAGATCACAACAATCCAGATTACGTCTTCAAGCTCAAGAAGGCCTTGTATGGGTTAAAGCAAGCACCTCGACAATGTTTGTGGATACTATGCAAGGAGAATTTGAGATGTCCATGATGGGGAGCTCAATTTCTTTCTAGGCTTGCAGGTTAAACAAGTTGAATATGGCATATTTCTTTGTCAAGCAAAGTATTGTAGGGAATTATTGAAGAGTTTAATATGGAAAACTGCAAAGAAGCTTCCACTCCAATAGCTACTAGATGCTATTTAGATGCTGATGAAACTAGAGTTGATGTGGATCAGACTAAGTTCAGACAATTGATTGGATCACTTCTGTATTTGACAACAAGTAGACTAGACATCATGTTCAGTGTATGTTTATGCGCCAAATTTCAAGCTAAACCAAAGGAATCACACTATATGGCAGCCAAAAGAATTTTGAAGTATCTCAAGGGAACTACTTAAGTTGGTCTATGGTATCCAAGTGAGGTAACTTTAAATCTTGTTGGATATTCTGATTCTGACTTTGCAGGTTGCAAAGTAGATAGGAAGAGCACTAGTGGGACATGTCACTTGCTGGGATCCAGTTTGATATCTTAGCACAGCAAGAAGCAAGCCTGTGTTGCATTATCTACAGCTGAAGCAAAATACATAGCTGTTGGAAGTTGTTGTGCCCAAACCATCTGGTTAAAACATCAGCTAAGTGATTTTGGACATAATCTTTCAAAAATTTCATTATTCTGTGATAACACAAGTGCAATTAACTTGACTAAAAATTCAGTTCAGCATTCTAGAACCAAACATATTGAAATTTGCCACCACTTTACTGATTGGAATGTGTCCCAGTTAATTGAAGATCAATATATTAAGCAGAAACTACTGTAGTTATTTGATTGATGTGTAGACAAAATCTGTGTGTATTACTGCACCAGAAAAGATGCTTTTTGGGAAGGCAATGATATCTGGACAGTTGAGATGTTGCGCAGTGAAGAATAAGTACATGAAAAGGATCAAGAATTAATTCAGAATTGATCAACTACAGTCAACAAAATCAACATTGTATGGGAATCATTGCAACTGGAGAATAAGGATAAGGTTATAACCTGCTCTTGGTCAAGAGACACGACTGGTTAATGTTTAGCAACATGTGACACACCTGCATGAGGGACAAACATGCTTAAAGAGAAGAATCTTCACAATGCCACATGTCACAGATTAGTTCATGGTCAACTGGTCAAAAAGCAGTTCAGAATATTCTTTGGAGATAAGTACAATCAGTCTGTTACTGTGCAACATAATCTGTGCATGCATTTGATATGTCCTGCAGTGTTTAGTGTTTTGTTTGTTTGTGATTTAGAGTTTCTTTAAATTGGAATAGGTCCTGCATTCACTTGCACACATCTTACACTACTCATTGTGTGAACACTAAATCTCTCGAACCCATTGAGCATTCTGCCCTTGCCTTCAACCAAACCATGACCTCCTCCTCAGCATCTAGAAAGAGAACAAAGAAAGTCATGGTGAAATAAGTTGAACAACATGATTCCGATGACAACAATGAATCTGACTTCCTTGCTAGATGGTTCGATGGCAACATGGAGAGCATCAACAAGTATCACAGGGAGTTTAGCCAAAAAGCTTTTATCAACCCAAAATTCCTAAGGATGAAGTTCCTTAGAAATGAAAATCTGAATCAAGTGGTGGATCTCCTCAAGTTTCAAAGGCTTGAACACTTTGTCAAGTTGTCCGTGAATATCTATCCGGACTTGGTGAAGGTATTCCTTATCAATATGTGGATAGATGATGGTGTCATTTATTCACAAGTGAAAGGGGTGGACATGGCTATCACGGATGAAGTTTTGCTCTCGGTGGCTAGCTTAAGGGATGCTGGAACAATTGTGAGCAGAGCAAACGTGGCAGATCTGGGTGGATTTGGCAAGGTCCAGTTCTTCAAGGCTTGTCTAAGGAATCCAAACAGTTTCATAAGGAGCTATTCAGTGGGAGGGCTTTCTATTATTCCAAGACTGGTGGCCTATATTGTCATCTGGATACTTACACCTAGAGGATTTAATCATGCTGTTCTTACTGAAGATGATCTCATTCTGATGTACTGTTTGATCAACAAGATAAAGCTGAACTGGGTAAGTGTTATTAAGGAGCATCTATTCCGCATTAGGAAGAAGCCCGAGTTTTGAATCCCCTGTGCTGTTTTGCTCTCTAGCTTTATTGAGTATTATGAGGTTGATATGAAAAACGAATTGGTTAAAGAGGTCAAAGCTCATAGGGAGATACAGTGGCCATATTGAACAAAATCGAGCTGAAGAAGGTTAATGAAAATCAGTAGACTTGCAAGGCCAGTGCTGAAGAAGATGAGATGGATGATGCTGGTGCTGGAACAAGTGTAGCTGCTAAGCAGTTTACTGGAGAAGATCTGGGGACTAGAGAACAGTCTTACACCAGCTTTGAGCAACTGATGATCAATCAACTGAACAGCTTGAAACCAATCAAAGGTCTCATCATGAGTATTGTGAAACCCATTTCCAAAACCTAGAAGAGCGTGTTGATGACATTCAAGGCAAGCTGGGGCAAATGTTCTATAGGCCAGATGATTAGTGTGCACACTACATGTTTGATGTTGATCCCCTCCATTTGATGAACTCAATGGGGGAGAATTGTGTGTGTTTCGTGTGTCTGCCCTGTGTGTTTTATAGTTTGGTTTAAGGGACATCAAAGTATGGGGGAGTAAAACATCTTGATCTGAACAAACTGAGTCTAGATACAGGAATAAATTTAATTAATTGTGTTTTAGCTCAATCAGTTAATTTGATATTTTTTGCTTTGAACCTATTAGACCTTGTAATACTAATAATCTGTTTGAGTAAAAAGACAGGTATTTCAAGTTCAGATTGTTAAATTCAACACACATCAGATAGCCTTCATCAAATTAGGAGAGATTGTTAGCACCAATGCCTAGCACGTGAGTTGATGAAGACTGCCTCATGAAGAATCTGTTGAAACCAACCTGGACCAGAATTGTTCAAGTGAATGACTTTGAGCCAACATGAAGATTGGGTGACTCGGTCTTGGTCCTTAGTTGGGTTTGTGTGTTGGTGTTGGCTTAGTCCTTAATCATTAGTGGCATGGTTCATCATCCCTGGGATGCTAAGAGATTCACATATATTTTTATTAAAACTGGTTTTAAGGAAAATAGCTCAACCTGATTTTTGCTGAAAAAGATTTTTCAATCAATTGATATTTTAAAACAATCGATTGAATGTGACTGTTATTTCTGTTACTATTGGAATCGTTGACTGGGTCAACTAATGGTCAATTCAATCGATTGAATGGTTTGTTCAATTAATTGAACCAGTGACAGCTAAGCTGTTTTAAAACTGATTTGGCTATATAAAGGAATTGACACTATCATTTTGAGATAACTAAGACTTTCAAAAGGCATTCCTTGAGAGATTCTAAGTGAGATATAGCACCCTTTTTGTGCGATCATCCTTCACAAAGCTTTTCAAAATAAGAAACCTCCAAGAACGTGAATCTTTAAGCATCCTTGAGTGAGGTTCTTGTGACTTTGGTTTTGGACCAAAGCTAAGTCTTCTACTGAACCACAACACCCACCACCGAGAGCCAAACTTCATTCGAGATAGCCATGTCCACCCCTTTCACTTGTGAATAAATGACACCATCATCTATCCACATGTTGGTAAGGAATACCTTCACCAAGTCCAGATAGATATTACCGGACAACTTGACAAAATGTTCAAGCTTTTGAAACTTGAGGATATCCTCCACTTGATTCAGATTTTCATTTCTAAGGAACTCCATCCTTAGGAATTTTGGGTTGACAAAAGCTTTCTGGATAAACTCCCTGTGATACTCGTTGATGCTCTCCATGTTGCCACCGAACCATCTAGTAAGGAAGCCAAATTCATTGTTGTCATCGGAATCATGTTGTTCAACTTCTTTCACCACGGCTTTCTTTGTTCTCTTTCTAGATGCTCAGGAGGAGGCCATGGTTTGGTTGAAGATAAGGGCAGAGTGCTCAATGGGTTCGAGAGATTTAGTGTTCACACAATGAGTAGTGTAAGGTGTGTGCAAGTGAATGCATGACCTATTCCAATTTAAAGATGTTAGCACCAAGGCTAAGCATGTGATTTGATGAAGTCAATATTGTGAGCACCAAGGCTTAGCATGTGAAGCTGATGAAGACTGCCTCATGAAGAATCTGTTGCAACCAACCTGGACCAAAATTGTTCAAGTGAAGACTTTGTGCCAACATGAAGATAGTTTGGTGATTAGGTCTTGGTCCTTAGTTGGATTTGTGTGTTGGTGATTGGCTTAGTCCTTAAGCATTAGTGGAATGGTTCATCACTTCAGAGGTGCTAAAAAGATTCACAAATATTTTTATTAAAATTGTTTTTAATAAAAATAACCCAAAATGTTTTTGCTGTAAAAAGGTTTTTCAATCGATTGAATTTCTAAAACAATCGATTGAATGTGACAGTTATTTCTATTACAACTGAAATACAATTATTGTTGTTACAACTAAAACCTTTGACTGGGTCAAACTAACGGTCAAATTCAATCGATTGAATGGTTTGTTCAATTAATTGAATTATGACGGCTAAGCTGTTTTTAAAACTGATTTGGGTATTTAAAGGATTGCGAAATATCATTTTCAGTTATCAAACAAAAACTTTCGAAAAGCCTTCCTTGAGATTTTCTAAGAGAGATATTGCCCCTTTTGTGCGATCATCATTTTGGAAAAGCTTTTCAAATCAAGAAACCTCCAAGAACGTGAATCTTTAAAGCATCCTTGAAGTGAGGTTCTTGCTACTTTGGTTCTGGACCAAAGCTAAGTCTTCTACACCTGATCTTCATTCTTTGTAATTTATTTTGTGTAGAAGTACTTTGTAATCTTTTCTGATCCTGTTGATCTGTAATCTGTTTGTTGTTTTCAATTACTGGGTTTGTAATTGAGTTGGTGCAGTTGGTTTCTACAATGGTCTCACTTCTGCTGAGGGGTTCAGTAGAGGGTGAGTGCTACGGGGAGCAGTTTTGCTTGCAGACTGCAAGTGTTGTGGTGCAGTGGGTTTCTGCACTAGTTACACACTAGCTGAGAGGTTTAGTGAGATGTGGGTTTACTGCTGGGAGCAGTTTGTAACTTGTTGGAAGCAAGGGTTGTAAACTGATCTTATGATCTGTTTAGTGGAAATCTTTGCTAGTTTGCAAAGGACTGGACGTAGCCCTTGTGGAAGGGTGAACCAGGATAAAAATTCGGTGTTCTTGCTTTTCTCCCTACTCTTCTTGATTTCTTTTATTCAACTGCTGCGATCATTTAAATTGACTGGATTAAAATCTGATCATATAGTTGAGTATATTCTGAACATCTATTTTTCATATATCTGAATCAACTCTGTTTCTGGATTGTTTTTAATTTACTGGATTGTGTTTAATCATATTGAATCTGGGTTAAAACATATCTACACTTGTCGCGACCTAAAAATCACGACGGGTATGGCGGTCCAAATAAAAACTAATGAAAAGAAAGAAATGGAGTCGCCACCATAATTTTTTATAAAAAACTATGGAAAAACCAAGAAAAGAATAAGGAATAAGTCTGCGAACTAGAAATGAGTTCGAGAGTCGGTTACGCGTGGAGAAGGTATTAGCACCCCACAGCGCCTGTCTTAAGACAGTACCTTTAATTAAATAATCAAAATCAAATGTGGTTTTTAAAATATTTATTTTTCCCAAAAATATAATATATATAAAAAGATAATTAAAAATAAAAATAAAAATTTTTAAATTAAAGGACCCGACAAGGATTGACCCTGCTCCTACGTATCAACATCCTTAACGGGTGAAGAATCAGGGAATACGTAGTACTACCAAATTTGAGTTATTTTGAGAAATTTTGACATTTTATCTTTTTTAATTATTATATATTTAATAGTTTGAAAGTTTAATTTCATTTCGGCATATCATAGACGCGTTCGGTCTTTTGATAATCCCAAACGAAAATTGAAACTCCTTAAACTAAATTCCGCATGACGCATGTGGTCATTTAGAACTTAAATCACGAATTGATATTTATTATTATTATTATTATTTCTTAAAAAAAAAGAATCCCACAGGACGCGAATAGTCATTTAGGATTTATTAAAACAAACAAAAAAAATTTATGAAGAATATACCTTTTTTGTTTTAAAAGAATAATCCAATGTTAAAAGATAAAAGTTAAAAAAAAACAATTAAATTAAGGGTGTTTTAGGAATTAGAGAGAGATATGGTGCAGATCCAGAAATATGGAGGTGCAAGAAGGAGATTCAACCCAAATAACTTCAGGGGTATTGATAGGCATTTGAATCTATTTTGGAAGAATGTAACAACAAAGTCAAGGTAGCCTAGTTGGTCTAAGGCATCAGTTTGCCTCTTTTTTCCATCTATTTTATTAGAGGTGTAAATTCTAATATAAGAGGGTGTAGGAAGTAGCTTAGTGGGTCCTGAAAAACGTGGAACCCACTTTATAATCAAACTCCCCTCTTTGCTTTCTCTCTCCAGACTTCTAACGAAACCATGCATGGCAAAGCTGTAGCAATTGAAGGTGAAAGAGGGGTATGGTGGGTGATGAAACCAGTAGGATATGCAGTGGTAATTATATGGTTTGAATGTGGCGAGGAAGGTTTGGTGGTGCTTGGTGGTGGTCATGGATGATTTACGAGGAAGGATGGATGAGTTCTAGGTGGTTTCATAAACACCAGTTCTAGGTGGTTGCATAAACACCATTGGTAGTATTGGTGGTAGCTACGGATGGTGTGGAGCAGATCCTGAGGAGTATGAGTTTGGGTGATGATGGTTGTGGATAAGCCGTGGCAATGTGAACATTTGCATGTTAGATTAGGATGCTTTATAAGATAGTGAGGAAGGTTGGGTGTAGCCACTGGCAGCGTAAGGAAGGGAGAGAAATTGGAGTAGAGGATGCACTGGTTTGTTATGAGGTGTTGGGGAAAGATGGCTTGGGTTGTGAGGTTCTGTGAGAGTAATAGTATATTCCTTGGATGGCAGAGAAGGGAATAATGAGGCAGGGGTTAACTGGCAGCACGAGGGAGAGATATTCATGGGCAAAGTGTGTGAGTACTGTGGTGCAATAATTACTGGAAGTGTTGTAACTTAGATGGATGATATCAATTGATAAGGAAAGAGCAACGTTAGCCTAAAACGTGATAACCCATGATAGTGATACGGGTATACATACATATTGAAGGTTCGAAAATGGTAGTAAAGTTGCCAGCGATTGTGGCTTACTTCACAAACATCAGATAAATTTTACACACCATAGATTCAACAAATTTCCAAATCAAATGAGATGTTGTAGGGGCTCTAAATGCGTACCTGTTGAAGCCAGCAATGTATTCTCTTCACCCAGCGAGCTTCCTTCTTCCTTCCTTCTTCCTTTTCCCCTTTTCACTCTGCCCAGCCAACTTCCTTTCACCTTTTTTTTCGCTCTCCTCTCTTTCTCTCCTCTTTCTTATTTCACTCTCTTGTTTTCTCTTTCAACCCCCCTTCCACGTGCCCACCACATTCCGTTTTCTCTCTCTCTCCCATGTGCCAACCGTATTCCGTTCTCTCCCTCTCTCCCATGTGCCAACCACATTCACAAATCCTCTCCATTCCTAGCTTGCCACGTGGCACGCAAAAACTCTCCACTCTTAGCTTGCCACGTGGCAAGCAAAAACTCTCCACTCTTAGCTTGCCACGTGGCAAGCCTTTTTTATTTTATTTTAAATTCTTTAATAAGTTTTAAATATTCACTTAACCCTTAATTATTTTAAATACTCTTTAATCTTTTTCTAACAATAAATTTCAATCAAAAACAATTTTATTTATTTATTTTATTTTGATTAAAACACTCACAAAATTAAATAAATTATTTTTAATAATAAAAAATGGTATATTTTTACTCGGACAAAATCGGGTATTGACAGCTGCCCCTCTTTACTTGACTTTACTTAATAACTTTAAAAATTGAGATTTCCACATTTATAAAATAAAAGACAAGTAAAGATAAAAATAACTGATTTTGTCCGTGATAAAAAAATCTCTGATACTTAAAACTTAAAAGAAAACAAAAAATGATGTCGTAACCTTGACCTTTTCAGGATGAGAGGGTTACGAATCATCATAGCTGAAAAAAAAATGAGGTGAGACCGGATCTTGTATCAAGAGGATCACGGTTCATCATGCAGAAAACTAAATGTGAAACCATATCTTGTATCGAGAGGATCACGGATCATCATTGCTGAAAAACTAAATGTGAGACCGGATCTTGTATCGAGAGGATCACGGGTCATCATTGCTGAAAAACTAAATGTGAGACCGGATCTTGTATCGAGAGGATCACGGGTCATCATTGCAGACCTAAGGTTAACTTCGTGCCAATGGGTCATACCTAAAATCATAAGAACAGGATCTTGTACCGAGAGGATCGCTGATCATCATTGCTTAAGACCTTGTACCGAGAGGGTCATTTGTCTATGGAGAAATTGATTTCAAAGAATGTTGATCAATCATTTTATGAGAATACATGTATGAATGCATGAGCATCTCAGGTGTTTTGATTCATGTAAGAATACATGAAAATTTTAGATGTTTTAATTCATGTATGAATGCATGCAAATTGATTTTTAATTCATGTATGAATGCATGCAAATTGATTTGATGAATTTTTTTATTTTTATTTTTATTTTTTTTATGCATGCATGTTTGAATGAAATGCCATTTTAGAAAATGCATAATATTTTGAAGTACAACATTAATCATACTTATTTTTTCTTTTCTCTTCATCGTTCTCTCCTACTGTAAATCAAATATTTCCTCAATTGTCATTGAATTTATTGAAATCTGATGATATTTATTTGATTTTTTTTTAACAAATCCTAATGTTTGACAGGTGCAATTAGGAAATTATTGATTCCACTATTTAACATATTTTGCTACATATGCATTTAAATTGGTGGTTAAACAAAAATGGATGATGAGGTTTCATTGCGGAAAATCCAAACGACAGTACCTCAAACTGTTTATAGCAGGGCCCAAGTTTTGACATGTGGGCTGTAATTTTGAATAAATAAGTGCAACTTTATGAACATTTCTTTTTATACAAAGTTGCCCCAATTTTTTATTTTGAAATATGGGATGTTAGGTTCAAAAGGGTAGTTTATTTTTTTGTTGAGTTAGGTAAGGAAAAATGAATTTTGATAAAACACTAAAGCAGTGTAATTTATATGAAAAATGTTGCTTTTCAAATAGCATTTGATCGAGTAATATTGCTTCAGTGTTTGAAATGTGAATGGCAACAAGCTGGAATGAAAGAAAAATTGGCTAGAAAAATTCAAAGGATTGCCCCAATGTTATCATTTAACAAAATTCTGTTGTTGCTCAATTAGCCATTTGATGTCATCCTCTCTATTAAAGGCATTCTGAATTTTTCTTTTTTTTTTTAAATTTTTGGCTCATATTAGCA
>Ga0209700_109012_pt1 | contig 12070 bp, 10 predicted proteins | sample SiratroredBW_FD_187528 | JGI IMG/M metagenome (GOLD analysis project Ga0209700, IMG submission 187528) | Root nodule microbial communities of legume samples collected from California, USA - Siratro red BW (SPAdes) (version 2) | ecosystem: Host-associated > Plants > Roots > Nodule | place: USA...
TATATATATATATATATATATATATACTGGCATTTCAGACGTATAAACGAGCATAATAAAATCAAACTTTTTAAAGGTTAAAATTAACTGAAAAAATAATTATTATTTTTTTAAAAGTTGATATATTTAAAAGTTTTAATCTTACTTTCTTAATTTGTTCTATTTTTTTCTCTTGTAAGTAGTAGTTATTAAAGCTAAAACAAAAGTTAGATAAATAACAAAATGTGCCAATTATTTTCTATTTTCATGGATAACATAGTCACCTTGATAACTAAGGTCTTAGTTGCTCAAGTTAAACAAAGGCATACCTTTATTCGCTTTGATCTTTTCGTTTCATTTTTTCTAGAACAAATTAGTTTTTCTTCAGATTTAGTCCTTTAACAAACTACAAATTCACTGATATTTTCACTGCATTAATTCTTTTTTTTAAGATTATCTTTAGATAAATTATTCTATATAGGTGCGATAAAAAATTAGATGATTATGAGTTATAATTAGGATATGATTTAGATAAGGATTATGATATGTTTACAACCAACAAATTTTTATATTTATTTGACAATTATTATATTATTTTCAAAAGTGAATTATCAAATAATTGGTAGAATTGTTAAAATATTAATTTTCTCTAAACGATTGTGAAAGTTGTATTACTTTAACACATTATTATATGTGTACCTAATTACTTTTATTATTTATTATAATTAACTTCTCATAAATATCATATATGTTTTTGGGTGGAAAGGAAGAATTGACGTCTTTCACTCTAAAACTAGAAATTAATATATGTGAACTATTAGGAAAGAAGAAATGTGTGTTCTTGAACCAACAAGATGGAATTCATTTGGACTGGGTTGTATTAAATGAAATCGTATTAAATCCGGTAAGGTAAAGAGAAAGAAAAACATAAAAAATATAATGTCCTCAAATTGAGGGTTTTCCAAGATATTTATTGATAAGGTTAGATTGACTTAAAAAGCAGTAAGACCTAACTTTAATAAAGGGAATGGAGATTGAAAAAGGGTCAGACAGAGAAAATAGGACAAGACACATACATGAAAGAATAACTTAAAAGGGGACAGAAGAAAGAACTCGAGGATAAGTGATGCTTATTACTACTCGTTTTTGGCTAGAACAATAATAAATCTCAATTTAAACAATTTTGGTGAAAAGTGATTTTAGAATAATTATTTTTTAAAATATAATAAAAAAAATGTGAATGAAAGTACCATGTTGTGACATTGTTTACTAAACCCTAAACAATCACAGTAAAATGTGGAGTTAAACGTGTGCAGAGGAGAAACAGCGTTGGGTACTAAACAAGGTTGTTGTTTTGTGATGGTGAAAGGTTGGAGCAGAGTTTGTGGGGACATTCATATTGATATTCGCAGCAACGGCTGGGCCGATAGTGAACAACAAGTACAATGGAGTGGAGACTCTGATGGGAAATGCAGCATGTGCAGGCTTGACAGTTATGTTCATCATCCTCTCCATCGGCCACATCTCAGGTGCACATCTGAACCCATCCCTCACCATTGCCTTCGCGACCTTTCGCCACTTCCCATGGACCCATGTCCCTGCCTACATAGCAGCTCAAGTCTCTGCCTCCATCTGTGCCTGTTTCGCTCTCAAAGGTATTTACCACCCTTTCCTCTCCGGTGGGGTCACTGTCCCTTCTGTCAGCGTCGGCCAGGCCTTTGCAACTGAGTTCATCATCACTTTCATTCTCTTGTTTGTCGTCACTGCTGTTGCCACTGATACTCGTGCGGTCGGTGAATTGGCGGGTATTGCTGTTGGGGCTACGGTTTTGCTCAACATTCTCATATCAGGGTAAGAGTGCTTTTGATTAAACAAAAATATACCATATTATGAAATGATTGAGATGGCGTACGTGTTGATTAGGCCAACAAGTGGTGGTTCCATGAATCCAGTGCGTACCTTAGGGCCAGCCGTTGCAGCAGGTAATTACAAGCATATATGGATCTATTTGGTGGCTCCGACGCTGGGTGCTCTCGCCGGTGCCGGCGTCTACTCGCTGGTCAAGCTCCGTGACGGTGAGGCTGAACCGCCTCGACAAGTCAGGAGTTTCCGTCGCTAGTTCAGCAACCACAACTTCAGTGTTCTTCCTCCACCCCACACCACTTTCCTTCCTGGTTTCATTTCATATGTATAATAATAAATAAATAAAATGTGGGGGGACTCAGAATGATCCAATATGTGAATTTAAGTATGTGTGTGTTTGTATTGTAATGGAACTAATGTTTCATTATTTGTTTTCTTCTGCTTTGTGTACCTAATAATATGTATGGTTTGTGTGTACGGAACATTCCTTCTTTTCTTTTCATTCTTTCTTTTCGCCACTTTCTTCCAATTACTGTAGAAAAACGAACCTTTGTATTTGAGATTTTTACCTGATGAAAGTTACAGCGAAAATGTTGTATTCATTTTTTAATAAATCGTAAATGCAAGAGTTTCCTCATAATTTTTAAAATATTAACTGAAGAAGTATAGATATAATCGTTTATACAGTTGCTGGTTCGATAGACATTCTCAATCATATTCTTCAATTACTATTTTCTTCATTGTAAGTTCATTTATTGGGAGTATTTTTTTGTTTTGACAAATTTTTCCATATCCTTACAACATATTCAGTCAGTTCTTTTATTGTAACGATGACTAAACTGAAAGATTCTATTAAAAAGAACCAAATATAAATTTAAAGTCCATTGAAAAAGTCAATTGAAATAAAGTTTAGTGTCCTAATTAAAATTTACTAAACAGTTCATATATCTTACGATTAATTTAATCTTTCTTAATAAATATTAAGTAAACGAACTTCCAGCAAAATCTGCAAAGATTTATATTATGAAGAAATATATATAATTTTCTACACGCATAAAAATGAAATATAAAAAGATTTATTTTCATTTATAATGACATATACAATTTAACCTAACCATCTATAAAATAAAGATACATCAATTATTATGACTTATTATAGAGACTTTTTCTTTCTATGAACCATTTTGTATTAGTTTCTTCATAAGTGAGAAAATTAAATAAATTTTGATTTTTTTATAAATAAAAATTAACTTATTTAAAAAAAAACTATATGAAAGAGATTTCATAAATTAATTGATTTATTATAAGAAGTTAATTTTAATTTGTTTTTACAATTTTTTTAAAAGGATCTTGAGCCTTTGCTTAGATTAGGGAATAGAAGATCTGAGTCAAAAACGGAAAGAAAATAATAAAAATAGAGTGAAAGTGATATAGTTTAGATTTGGAAAAAAAGATTTCAAAGAGAGTTGATGAGAAAAATTGTAAGTGATTAATGAAATTATATATATATATATATATATATATATATATATATATATATATTAATTTAATAATTTAAAGCAATTATTGAAGCGTGTTTATATTAATTATGGGGCATGGTTAAATATAAATTACTATTTAAATAGATATTACTTATCTCTTATAATTTAAATAATTATTATATCACTTATTATTATTTAAATAATTTAAATATTATTATCACTTATTATTTAAATGACTATTTAAATGATTTAAATAGGTATTATTAAAGCATTTTGCTATTATGTAAATATCCGTTTAAAACATTGCTATAAATTATTTGATATCGGAAAGAGATTTTGTATGTTCGTGGAATTTTTTGTTAAAACTTTTAAATAATATTATTTTAAAAATAATTTTTAAAATGTAAATTCAAGTGAATAATTGATATTTTTTTTATGATTTTCATAATCTTATTGTGATTTCTTTTATTATAATATTTTAGATTTAAATATGAGAAATTAAATTTTGTTATAGGAAAGTTTCTGACTAGTTGTGGAAATATAATGTAAATGTGTAATAATATTAATTTTTTTGAATTAGTAAAGTAAAAGTATATACTAATTAGTAGCTAACTTAAAAATTTAGCACTTAGAAATAGTTTTGGTTAATTATAAAAATATTACGATTTCAGAAATATTTTAAAATGAATGAAAGGTCATCCTATATTAAATTACTCAAATGTTTATATACAAATTGATTTTGTTTTTACGAGAGTTGTTTTAAGCATTTAAAAAAAATACTAAAATGGTAAAATTATAAATACACTCTCCAAACATGTATATCCTTAAGCTTATTCGACCAATGTGTTATTCTCTAGCAATGAATATTCTTAAAGTAACAATAATAAGAATGACACTGTGTTGGGCTACGTTTTTACAAAGAAACATAGTTGTTGTATAAGAGTAGCTGAGCTAAATTACTCAAAACAGAATTAGAAGAGAAAATATTAGCATAATTATTTTTCACTCAGTATACATATATGATAAATGAATTATTTGTTCAATTAAAATCAATAGAACATATTGCATATAGAAGCTTATGTTTGTTAACTTTATGGGTAAAATTAAAGCTGAGATTAAATATAAAAATTATTTCAATACAAAAATAAACAATTATTCGTAAATGAATTTTATTAAACTTTTAAAGTGGCTTAAAGAAGTCAAACAGTATTAATTATAAAAGGAAATAGAGTGTAGAATATATATAGTCAAATTTGAGATTCTTATTATTTTGATAAACTTCAAAGCAGTGGATAATAGTTAGAAGATTTCAAAAAGGAGGAGAGAATAGTATCCATGTTATCTGAGAAGAACTATTCAAAAATAGTTTTGAATAATATAACATATAGATATAAATATTCTATGACCCATTAAGCAAATGAAGTCTGACTAATTTCATATCATAACCTCAATGTGTAAAGATGATAAAACAACTCCATCTGTTCACTATATTCATATCACATCGTTATTGTAAATAATACACAAACTGCATATCGATCCCTTAACTCAACTCCAAAAGAGACGGATTGATAAACATCACACATTGTTGGTGATTAAGTAAATTTACATATAAGATGATGCTATCATATCTTAGGTGTTATTTATATATATACTATACTATAATACTAAAACTAAACTTCAGTTAAACATCTGAAGCAAAATCACGTGAAAGATGGCAGAGATTCATTCAGAGTTCGTCTAGGGAAACTGGTGAGTCCAATAAATTAGCCTTCCTTAACCAGTATTGCTGAAATCTCTGCCTTGCATACTCCTTGTAGTCAAAGTCTATTTTATTCACATAACTCTGCATGAGCATCATAACATCCATATTAGTATATACATATAAATAACCTTCTTTATGGAATTCAAATAAAACAAAAACTTACCGAAATAAGTCCCCACAAACCCCAAAATATATGGTTTGCAGCAGTGTAGTTTTCAGTAGCTTCCACTAACTGGTTCACTCTAGCATTGCTTGGTTTATTACCTGTGTACAAAGAATTGTCAGAATAAATTTGAGGCATTTATGAGATTTAGAAGGTAGCTATCTACATCCAGATTTATGAGAATCATGTGTACTAATGGAGTGAGTGGTAGGTTAGTGGACTGACCTTCAGAACTCAGATAGATGCGGATAAATCTTTGACGTTCCTCTAGTCCTGGTTTATCATATCCAATTTGGTGTGTCAGGTTTCACAGTGATCTCAGTGAACATAAAAAATTGCAGCTACTGTTAATCATAATGAACCAAAGATATTACAAACAAGAACTTTACCTGGATATTTCTTGTAGTCAAGAACATGAGGTGTGTCACTGTGGTAATCAGCCGCCATTTCACAGAAATGATTTGCTAGGTCATAAGCAACAGGATTATAGCTCGCATATTCATAGTCCTGTATAATGAAAAGAAATTAAAGAACCAACAAAAGGTAAGTTTGCAGTAATATTCATATGACTGATAAAAGATGAAAAGAGCCTGTAAAAGTGGTATTATCCTCCTATGTCCCAAAGTTGATACAGAAAGTGTGTATAAGTCTTATTATCAAGCACAAATTTTCAAGTATTTGGCATTCACATTGATTCAATAGAAAAAATTAAGGACACCACTAATATTAGAGGCAAAGAGTATATGATCACAACTTACAATTATGGTGATTAACTTTGTCTCCTCCTCCATCATTATGTTACCATATTGTAGATCATTGTGACAAAAGCCAATCTCTTCATATCCTTCGGATAACTTCTTCTCCAGGATGTTTATTTCCTCATCCAGATTGTCCAAGCCAAAATTTTTTGTATCCTTTGGGGAGCAAAGACTCTTGGCTTGACCAAGCCAATTCCTAGTAAATAGCACAAGAGACATTATTTAATATTCAGCATAGCAATGAAAAACAATTTTAAGACTGTTTTGACCAACAACTACCTCAATCTGAGCCAAATCTGAGCCTTCTTTTCACCAGGCATATGAAGATTATGGAACTCTCTCATCTTAGATGCTACCAAAGCAGATATTTCGGGGTCACGGAGGTCAGCAGCTGAAAGAGTCTAAAAAAAGGAAGAATACAAAAAAAAAGTTATACACAATCATTATACTAGGAACATGAATAACAATGCATGTATAACTCATCATCTTGACATGTGCAATTGTTTTGTCTCCACTGGGATGCACTGTTAATGCAGACATAACGGAGGATAAAAGTGCCTATTTTAGTAAACATAAAATCAGAAATTCACCTAAAACTTATCCATTTGTTCAGTTCAAGAGCCCCCATCTTGGTTTAAGTGAAAAAGATCTTTGGGTGGACCAAGCAAATTTCCAATAATTGTCCTTTGGGTTCAACTCTTCAATCAGAAGTGTCTGATACAAAGGTGACAAAACAATTTCTTGGCAACTACCTAATTGCATAACTATGAAACATGACATCCCAAGTCTGATATTTTCTTGTATGCGTACAAAAATCCAGATGCTTATTCCCAGTAACATCGATGTTTTATTATGTTTCTTTATTTCTAATAGAGAAAATAACATTTAGCAAATCTGTAAGAAGAATGATAAAGGCAACACCTAAGAGCACCAGATCCCATTGACTCAATCAACACCATTCAATTGAACTTCTAAAAAGATGCTTCTTAATTATTAATCCTAAACAGGTAATGGTATTGGTTTGGTAACCCTCCATTGCTCCAAGAGAAAAGGGAATAAAATACGAAAAAGAGAGCATCAGCCCAAAGAAAAGCTTTTTCACAACAGGAAAAAAGCAAAATGGAGAACAAAAAGTTGATTCACTTTAAAACTCAGCATATACTCTCAAAAGATCAAGCGCCAATTGTAATAATCATTGCAACCAGTCATACTCGCATAAAATACACGATAAAATTATTCTTAACAGAGCAAGATACGATACTTCCAACTCATTCAAAAATTTACCAACATAATAAATGTAATTCTACGAATTCAGATTCAAAACTTATTAATTAACATTTCACAAATAAAAAATTATAAAATCCTTATTTGATTTATGAAGAAATAATATTTTTTATCAAGGACTGTTTGTGTTTAGAAAACCAGCCAACGTGCCAAAAAGATGTTGAAAATCAGCCAATTTGGATGACTCAGTCATCCCAGTTGCAAACAACTCTCAATTTTATTTCTTTCTGTGTAAAGATGCCTTTTCACTCTCCAATTACACATTAACACATCATTAAAAAATCCTTTAATTTCAAACAATAATTTTTTGCCCTGGTCCACACCATTCAAAAAATGGTTAATATATCAAGATTAAGCAAAATAGTCAATTTGATAAATTGGTTAACTTTTCTAATTAACTTCAGTAAAAATGTAAAAAAATAAAAATAATGGATCAAAATTCAACTCCTATTATATGATCTCGTCAGCAAGGATAACTTTCTGAGGCCATGTAACAATCATGTCAGTTTCTTTTTTCCTAAATGGAAATATTAAAAAAGAAAGAGGATAAGAACATACTCTGGCATGAATAAACTCCTCAACTCTGCCAGAAGTGAAACGGCCAAGAAGGCGAGGTCCTTGACCATGCTTTGACATGCACTCAAAGGTTTTCACTTCTTCTTCCCTGTCGAAGAAAACTTCAACACCTTCCCCATATAAACGAACCAGAACCTTTCTCACTTCACCACCATTTTTAGTGGGCCATTTTACCTGGAAAACCTCATTGGTCATTGCACCCTTCAGAGGAATCACCTGCAAGGTGCTCACATCATCGATCACATCACCCATATCCGACGCCACCGAAGCAAGCACTTCCATTATCTCTTCCTGCGATCCGCACCCTTTCAACAGTTCAAATGTCTTTATGGCCATCCTCGAAAACAGAACAACTCTGTTCGTGCCCAAAAACAGAGAAAGCTGAAACAGAATTTGGTTAACTGCTTTTCTGCATGCACAAACACACGGAGAAAGAAGCGGCGGTTGAGAACGCAATTGCGAGAAAAAGTCACCAATCGATTACCCTCTTAAAGAAAATTGTAAGAAAACAAAGTACAGTTGCGTGTTCCAAAACACAACCACAAAACATGGAATTACAGAGTTCGAAAACAGGAGAAATGCTGCGAGCTAAAGGGTTTGAAAGTAGAATATTGCGTAGAAAAGACAGAATCTTTTTTGCAACCCGGTTGAGGAGAAGCGTCGGGAATCAATGATCCGTGAAGAATGATAAAAGGGTGAGAAAGGGAAAGAGAAAAATATAATTTAGAGAGTTTGGGGCACTCACCAAAGGAGTCAGGAGCAGAAGCAGAAGAAGAAACAGAGCAAAGAGTTTAGAAATGTGAAACTAAACTGACACTATTATTGTTGTTTGTTGGTGTGAAGTGAGAAAGCTTGAAGCATATATTTATAAAAAGAGAGGGAGAGAAAAGAAGACAAGTATTCTATTAGCTAAAGTCTTGGCCGTTTACAGTGCGAATTTCTTTGGTTTTTGTTTGACCACACACACCTTTCTTTTTTATGTTTAACAAAACATTTATATTAGTAGCTTAGAACCAAAGATTTCTAGTAATTCCAATAGTCAAACTTTCCCATAGCTATTACCTAAGCAAAATAAATGAGAATAGACCGATACTAATTGACTAATATAAAAAATCAAAAGAAAATCTCTAAGAGTTAATACAAGATACTCACGACCATTTCAATATACAAAGTTATCTAATTACTGAAATAGCAATTTTAGATATTATTATTGTTATTATGAATAACAAAGCATGATGAGAAAAAAAAAAAAAATAGAAAGGATAAGGACGAATGAGGGGATTTTTATAATAAATAAAAGGTCAATTTTGGCTCAAAGATGAACCGCGTCCTCACGAAACGTGTGATGAATTGAGGATAGAAAAAATGCGTTCTGAATCGGGTAATACGGCTCCAAAGAAATAGCTTTTAGTTTACTTAAAAATATGAATATATCAGTAAAAAAAAACTTATACAAGTATTTGAATTTGAAATAGATGGAATTTTTCTTAATAATGAAAGGCAATTAATAAACACTTGTTAGCTCTGTTGAAATGGATATTGTAACAATTTGGTTGTATCTTTCTTCTCAGATTTTAAAACGAAAATGAGCTTTTTCTTCTTTTGTCTTTTCGGCTAGCGTTGAAAACGAGTATATGAAAATCACGACATGGACGGTTGTGTCTGGCGTTACACAAACATCATAAAATAATATAAGATATTACATAGTATTAATATAAAAAGATATTTTATACAAATAACTAATATTTACGCAAAACAAAATTTTATGAGGAAATGTGTAATTGTCACGTTTATTCAGTCAATATTTCAATTTTCATTAATTATAAAGAATTTGGCGGTGCTGTAACACTACAAGGACAAATACGGAATCTATACGAATGGGTCCAACATCACATGTCATACACTCTTGGCCACAGATTTTGTTCTCTCTGCAAGTCTTCACCCTTCATTTGCTCTTCGAGTCAAAGGGATTCTAAAACTTTTAAAGCACCATTGTTGATTCTTGAAAAAATATTTGATAAAAAATCAATTTTAAAGAAACCAAATTGCTCTAGAATATTTAATTATTCTAGACAATTGTTATTAAAGATACGTATTTCTATCTAGATCAATTTTTAACTGACATTTTTACCTAATTAAAAATAAAATTTACTTTAACTTCAATTAATTAATAAAAATTAATTATGTTAAATATTTAAAACAAATATATTTTACCGAATTATATGGTAGAGAAAGTTTTATAATTAAATAGTTAAAATCGATATTCTAATAATAAAATCGGAAGATTTTACGATATTCGAAATTCCAATTTTATGCATAATTATGATACAGTATAATTATAGAATCGTTTTTATGTGAATCATGATTTTTTTTATAGTGTTTGTTAACTAATCAACTATTTATTTTATTGATAATACACACTCTTAATAAAATTAATACAATTAAAACATTACCTTATTATCTGTGTTATCAGTACAAAATCACTCAATTAGAATGAATGTAATTAAAATCTACATTCTGTTTTTAATTTTGCATTAAGGATTACATATATTTACTTTGTAATGATAAATTTTAATTAAAATAAATCTTCAACCCAATTAAAAATAAAAATTAACAGTATTATTTTGTATAATGTTAACCTTCTTTGATGAATCAACTAAAATAAAATTTAATTAAAATACTTTTAATCTACCCGTAATTTACAATTTTGTAAACTCATTCTGTCCTAGCTATAATATCAATTTTAAACTATGTTTGTTTGTAAAAACGAATAGAAATTTTCAAACTTAGAAAATGAAAAGGTTGTTGTGACATATTATAAACAAAGAAATAATACACAGGAGAAGTGAAATGCACTTGAATCTATCTGGTGTATTATCATGTGTTTTATAAATTCATCATTGGAAAAAGTGCCTACCCATTAATACGGCACGTGCGAAGATATATTTTATTTTATGATGCATTTTCTCACACACTTATCACAAGTTTCTTGGTCTTATCCATACATGTCCCCACCACCATGAATGGTCCTTCATGTTACAACATTTATCTCAAAAGTATTTGTCACAAATTTTACACATTTTGGGTTAATCGATTACATGTGCACATGAAATGTCCATTGTCGCGCAGCTATTTCCCCATGCTCTACAATATCATCTTCCAAAACATTATCAATGTCGATATGTCTATTTTTATATATACTTTTAAATTCAGCACTATTAATTAAATGAAACAGATTTATATTAGTTTCATCTATAAATATTAAATATTAATGTGACCATGTTTTTAGAGTGATTGTACGTGTACTCGATTTTTATAGAGGCATGCAAGATAGTAAAATACGAGGAAAAAATAATTGTATGATAATAAAAGATGATTTTATAAACTATAATTTGTATGCTTACTGGTAATAACTCGTATATCTGTTGAGACTTGTGATGGTGAATCAAGGTTATGCCGCAACTAAACTTTTGTTTGAAAACAAAAGAGAATAAATGAAATGAAAAATAAACCAATAAAAAGATGGGAAAAAAATTAAACTTAAATAATATTTTTGGTTCATTAGGAAAAAAAAATATTTGTTTCTACCGTATTGTTTGTATAAACAATAACGTATGTCACAAGTGCTAATTTCAAAAATATCTAAAAAATCTATTGTTATAATGAAAAATTGATGATTTATTTTTTCTAACGCCTCAAAAATTTCTCTCTCTCTCTCTCTCTCTCTCTCTCTCTCTCTCTCTCTATATATATATATATATATATATATATATATATATATTTCTTTAAATTAAAGAATTTGTAAGGTATTCTAGTATCTCTGTCCATAGATATTAGTAATATGGTAGATGTAATACAAGTCAAAAGTGAGTTAATATAATATTTATTTACAGTATATATATATATATATATATATATATATATATATATATATCATATTCATCTATATCTTAATAAAAATGGTACAATGTATCTATTATATTATAATATGATATGATGCAGATTTCATTTTACTTTTAATCTTTTGATAATATTAATCTATATAATTAGGTTATTAATGAGATTAGACTATTTTTTTTTCTTTTTCGAGTATCGTGTTTAATATTTGATCTTTAAGAGTCATGATACAGGATCATATATATAAATATTATATACATAACGTATATATATATATATATATATATATATATATATATATATATAT
>Ga0209700_109013_pt1 | contig 12070 bp, 5 predicted proteins | sample SiratroredBW_FD_187528 | JGI IMG/M metagenome (GOLD analysis project Ga0209700, IMG submission 187528) | Root nodule microbial communities of legume samples collected from California, USA - Siratro red BW (SPAdes) (version 2) | ecosystem: Host-associated > Plants > Roots > Nodule | place: USA...
AGAAAAACCAGATTGGGTCTTTTTGTTGAAGATTGATCTTGACCAGCTGTGCGACTGGAATTCTTCAACACCGTGCAAGGCCTCTTCTGCGGATCAATCAAGGAGTTTTTCTAAACCTTTCTTGATCATGTTTGAATCAAGATTTGAGGTGTTTTCATTGTAATTCTGTGAAATTTATTGAACGATTGTACTGTTTGGGCTTAAGAAGTAAGCCTGTGTTTTCTGCTGAAATTTATTGGAATCTGCGGGGAGCAGTAGATCAATTTGCAGGGTTTTGATTTCTACGGGGAGTAGAAATTGATTGGTTTGGGCTATAGGTGTTAGCCTGGTGTTTCTGCTGAAATTGATTGGACGCTGCGGGGAGCAGTGGATCAGTTTAGCAGGGTACTGATTTCTACGGGGAGTAGAAATTGGTTGATTAATTGTATGTGAACAATTAATTGAATTAGTGGAACTTTCTCTGCAAGTTGTGTAGAGAAGACTGGACGTAGCCCTGTGTGGTAAACCAGTATAAAATTGATTGTGTCTCTTCTTCTTGAACCCTTTTCTTATAATCTTGATCTGTTCTTGCACTGCACACTGAATTAAAAGATTGAATTAATTTTTCGGTAATCTTGATAAAACTGCTTTAAGTCCTCTGCTGAATATTGATGTGTGCATTGTAACTTGAATTGTGTGTTGATTCTGATTATTCTATTGTAGTTGTTCTTGAAATTTTGATTAACAGATTGTTTCTTTTCAAACATTGAATTACACACAGCATTAACTGGAAATTGACTGCATTGCTGGGAAACTGAATAATCTGTAATGTCACATCAGTTTTAATTCTGAACAAATCTGATTTGAGAATTGTTCTGCAATGTTAAGAATCTGAGTTGCTGCATACTTAAGAGTTTATTGCTGCAGTGTGATTCTTGATACTTTTGTGTGTTTGATCCTGTGCTGACATTGATTTGCATCAATTACTGGTGGTAGGAAACTTTATCAGATCAGTGTAGTGATGTGTTAGAAGTGTTAAATTAGTATTTTGTAATACTGCTCTTCTCTGCTCTCATTCAAGTTTGATTTTGTGTGTTTCTGTGTTAAGTGTATATTGAAATTAAAACAGTGTGAACTTGATCTGATTAATGTGCTGCTGTGAATTTACAATTCAGTGTGATTGAGAATTTGCTGTGTGCTTATATCTGTCAGTATAACAAATTGATTCATTCGTGCCTTGAATCAATTTATTTCTTTACAGTACTCTATATCTTTAATACCAAGATTCATTAAAGTTTTTCAGATTGCGAAAACTATTTTCAAAGGTTGAAATTGGATAAAATCTTTCAAAGTTCAATTCACCCCCCCTCTTGAACTCAGCCTAAAACGGTTTCACTATTTCACCCAATGAATTATCCTCCTAGAAGAAACTGTTTCCTTTCTTTCATGACAAAACATTCAATTTCTTTACATTTGTGGAGAGTCACTCTAAACTGATAAAATTTTTCATGAAACTTTTGTTAGCCTCATATTACTATCATATTGAATACTAAATAAGAAGTTCAATTTGGCGACTACACTCTCAATCAAGTAATACATTTGGACTGAACAAATTACAAGCCATCTCATATGATATCTTGATGTACAAGTGATATCACTTGCAAAAAAGGAGTTCACAACCTCCATTTACATGTTTCACAATTCTATATATGAATAACATCAATATCAAATGAGATATAGTAAAGTTATTATCATGGGGAAGTGGTCATTCCAATAACCACAACACTACACCTTTTGCTGCGTCACTTGAACTGGACCACTATCTGCTTTTAGTAGTAATATTTCTGAATTTGTCCCCAATGTATTTTTATCTTCACTTCAATTTGACTTGAAATAACCAAATATTCTTCTGATAAGTTCCATATATATAAAAAAAATAGGAACTTCAGGTAGTGCAAGGATCATTAATATGAAAGTTGTATACATTTGGAAAAATGATTGACATGCTTTTATAGTGTGGGACTAAATCATGTGTTTATGCAGAAAAATTCAACTAATAAACCATGGTGCAAGAATCTCTGGATGAAACATTTTGACTTAACTACACATTGTTAAGATATAATCAATATTTAAGGGTAATTTTCAAAATGGCTAGGAAACAATTAATTTAACTTTTGTGTGTGTATGATAGCAATAATAAACCCTATTGAGGTGAAATTTAACTTTGTTGGTACTGAAACTTCCAGGCCCTCTTCCCAAGAGAGAACACTTTCTTTCTACAGAGGGTACTGTAATCAAATCTATTATAGGCCACATCTTCAACTTGATAATTTTGGACCACAAACCCAACTGGGGCATCTGTAACAAAAAAACATTGCAAAGGGTACACTGTTTGATCAAAAGCCTGATATTCAAAAAAACAGTGCTTTTCTGAGGTTTGCAGAGGATCTCCAATCCCATTTATCCATGTCTCAAAGCATCAATTAACTTTCAATGTTTAAATAAAAATATATTATGAACTTAATTGGAATCCAAAGTTTAAAAATTAAAAATTTGTATACTAAGAATTTTTTACTCAGTTCAATCATAAGTTGTTACATATAATATAAAATTATCAGCTTTCATTATAATTAGTTTAAAATATAGTATTTATGAAAAAAATTAACTGATTTAGTATAAAAACTTTAGTATGTAAAAATTAATCTCATATACTTAACCATTACAGATAATAATTATGTAACAAATGGAGAATGATATGATAAAGCAAAACAGGGTGACATATGTAGATTCATTTAATTCATTTAGTAAATATGTTACAAACATTTATAAAAGGGTAACAGCTTCTAATCTGTTTATTAACTTTTCCAGTTTAGTGAGTCTACTAGATTATTTAAAAATTTACCTGGTACACCAGAAAATCTACAGGAGAATCTCCCTAACTAACTAATTCATGATACTTTGTTGTTCCATAACACAATATTATTTTTGCTAAATATATATTTAAAAAATTTATTTTTTCTACTACTTTTAGAATATTGACTCATATTATAAATTTTAATTAATTATTTTCAAATAAATGAAATATATGATATTAGGATAGAAAATAGACTACGTATAAATAATATAACACAAACCTTCTCATCACAAACTGCTAAGTTTGTTGATTTTACAATAATTATTTTAAAATTCATGTTAGAGGTAATTTCTGATTGCTTAACAATGTTAAAATTTACACTTATAATATATAACCATTAAAGTGTGATCAAATAAGAGATGTTAACTTTTTTTTTTTTTATTTTCATTAATATATATTTTGTCATTTTCTTGTTTTTTTAGGTAATAAAAGTGAGGATTATAAATCTAGTAGAACAATGAAAAAAATTGTACCAGCCTGCCATAAAAAAATTAAAGTTATATTTGTTTTAAGGTGACTACTTCTAGACGGATTTGGTTTGTTTCAACTAAATTATATTCTGAGTGATGATAACATGAAATAAACTTGTATGTAAAAGAACATTTTTTGAAAACTATCCTGAATTTATTTATAAAATTTTAGTTTATGCAATGTTTTCAAGGATTCAACCTTTTTAAGATTTATTAGCTGAAGGATAAAGAACATATCAAACAAATATAAATTGACTTAAAATAACTATACCCAAGAATGAGTTAACTTTACAATTAAAAAAGTACAAATGGGGAAAAACAAAGCAAGCAAATAATATTAATTAAAAATTAAAACTCAAAATTGATTATTTAGTTATAAACAATGAAAATGCATCACCAATTAAATATTAAAATATTATTTCCTTTTAGTAAGAGTGAGTTAAGTTTAAGCTTTATAATTTATTCATCAATCAAATAAAAAATCTTACTTAAACCTTATACAATAGCAAAATTAGCAATTAAAATGATATCAAATATTAATAATACATAACTATAAAACACAGAAATTGTCTGCCAGTTACCTATGCACCATCTACATATAATTAATAAAAATGTTACTTATACCTTCACACATTAAGATTTGAATTCGAGTATGAGTTGGTCAAAGAAAAACTCTTGTCAATAATTATTGTGTTATTATAAAAATAAAAATTCAAATAGTGTATTAGTTTCTTCATTGATTTCTAAATTAAAAGTTTGAATTTCGATACTTTTTATCTAATAAAACCTCATTTAGGTGGATTTATTATATTTGTTAAGATTAATTTCTTTTCTCCAATTATATCATACCCTACTATCGGTAAACAAGAAAGTACCCAAATTCAATCAAATTTGAAATTCCAAATGGTACTATCTGAAATATATTTTAAAAAATATTTGGTAAATATTAATTTGACATAACTTTTGTTGTGAATGCAACTAGTGCATCTAACAACTCAACTAAGCTAATGTGATAGCAATTCACGCAAAAGACAGAGAGGACTTAATCACAACACGGAATACCCTCAATTAACATAGGTTTATTATTATGTTTTGCATTTATTGTTAAATAGAAAAAAAAAGAAGAAATATTGTTGCGATTCTTTGATTTTTAAAATAAAATGTTAAGATAATTACAAAATTTAATCTAATTTATCTTGACACTTAAAAATTAAAAAAATCTGATTTATAAATTAAAATCACTCTAAATTAAAAGCTAAAACTTGTTTATAGGTTCTAAAAAAGTTATTCTCAATTATAATTAAAGATTAGTCATATCTTTAAATAAAAGTATAAATACAAAAAGAAATTATTTCCTGCAAATTGTGTTCATATTATTTTAGAACGTTATTAATATGAAAAAAAAATTATTGATATGATTAGTAATATCAAAGTTATACCCTCACATGAACCAAAAAGAGATCTGAAAAGGTTTAACAAAGTCAATTAGTAGTAACTTACAACCCGGAAAACACCTTTAAATTAAATAAGTAAATAGCTGGACACACATCATTCCATGTTCACATGGACCTTACTACCTTTAACTGGAAGTAATAGTTTCTTTATGCTAATTTGTGAAACACATTAAGTAACTGCTAGAATATGTTTATCAATTTATAGTTTTAATGATGAATATAATGTTCATAACATACCATAAAAATAAAAATAATGTTAAAATGAGTCATCAATAACAAATACCAAGTACCATTACCAAGGTACTATTAGTATTTTTATATAGGAGGGTGTAATAGTCAAAACGAGGAGAGCAAGGTAAGAGAAAGAGGTTGTCCCAGATGAAATGTTCTGACACAATTTGCATGCACACTCAACTTTGTGAACTCCCCAGCCTCAGATATGAGTAGGTGGCATCTTCTTTTTGCATGACAAGCAAACAAAATCTGAACACTTCAGGAAGAGAGAGAAAGAGAGAGAAGAGAGAGACCTCACTTCATTCTTCATTGTTCCTTTCCAAGGACAGAAAAACATAGAAGTCATTCATATTTGATGGTGTTGTTGAATATACATTCTTCATCATCATCACCATTCTGAGAGAAATGGCTAACTACAAGGGGGTGCATAACAGCAATGGAGGGAGTCACAAAGGGAGGCCTTATGCGCTGATATGGCTGATCATATTTGGGGCTGCACTGCTTGGGGTTATGGTGCTTCACAAGCTCAGAGAGAGGCGCATCTATACCCTTCTAGTCAAAGAGAAAGATCATCAGATTCTTGCTCTTCAGCTTCTCTTGCAGGTCACTAACTCTTCTCAGTTTCTCTCCTCCATCAATCCCTTACACCCCCCTCTCTTTGCTTTTCTTCCTTATTTTTGCGTGTCATTCTATCGTATTGACACGTAAGGAGCCACATGCAATAAAAAAATGTAAAAGCTTCCTTAAGAGTTCACACTCACTTTTTATGAACTCACTTGTTAAAAATGAAATTGGGTGTGAATCATGTACTTGCTGAGTTTTAACAACTTCCATGCATGTCTGAAAGATTCTCAATATAGAGTCGGTTGATGATCATTTAATCAAATTTTACCTTACCTAACACCAGAAATCAATCAATGTTTAGCGTTATTTTGGGTAAATTGTCGAAAGGTTGTCTAGGATGAAATATGGGAAATATGCTTGGATTTCTTCTAGGATGAAATATGGTAAAGTTGTTTGGATATTCACGATTCTTTGGATTCAATTCTGCAAAATGTTAGGTTGGTAGTAGCATTAAAGTCCAGTTGAGATAAACTTTTATACCGGAGAAGGAGAAAAAAAGAAAGATAAAATAGTTTCTTCTCCATGAATGTGATGAGAAATGTTAAATGAAAAGAAATTCTATAAAAATGTGAAGTGTATATAGATTGCTTACGGAGAAGTTAAATATATTTTATTTTATGGTTTTTCTTCTTCTGGAAGTACTTCAGGAAAAGTTAATAAAAAAAGTTTTAATTTAGAGCAACATTATGTTACCTTAATCATACAGAAAGAAAGAGATCGCAGCAAGGAGTTGAGAGGGAAGAACGAAGAGGTGAAGGGGAAGATATACGACCTGAGAAGTGAGAAGATGGAGTTGTCTAGAACAGTTATGGAGATGCAATCCACCCTGGATTCACTGAAAGATGAGCAGAAACTGATGGAAACAGCATTTAAGGAGCAGCAGAATGAGCTGAGATTGATGCAAGAAAAGGTGGACAAGGTGGGACAGGGAGGCTCTCAGATAGTAGCATTAGGAGAAGAGAATGTTAAGCATAAGGAAGCAGAGATAGAAGACTTGAAGCGCAGTCTTGAAAACCCAGTTAATGATCATCCAATCACCTTTCCTGAAGTTGTGGCAGCAAATGGAACAATGGAAGCCCAAAATGAATCTGGAGAGGAGGATTCCAGTGAATCTGCCAAACATGAGGGTGATGACAATGAAGATGCAAGTAAAAGTGAATTAACCAAGTCCAAAGATGGGGATGTTGCAACTGAGATAAAAGATGAAATGACTGAGGGGGAGATTGGAAAGGCAAACGAAGACCCACAAAATGATGGTGGTGGTGAGACACAAAATACTGATGATGCGGATGTGGTGTATGGGAGAGAGAAGAAAGTAGTGAGAGAAGCACATGCAGGACAAGTACAGAAAATTGCAGATGGTGAGAAGCAGTTGGCTGGGATGAAGAGGAAACATGGCCATGCAAGAAGAGCAAAGGGGAAGCGCTGGAGAACCACTGTCAATAGTAGTTTAATGGAGAACAATAATGTGGTTTCTGATAATCACATGGGCAATAGAAAGGTTTATAAAGATAAATCACAGGCCAATTTGTTAAAGCCTGGTAGCCAAGATGCCAATGTCATGAAAGTGAATACAAAACACCAGGTCACAAGTAGTGGTATATACCCAGATAATCAGAGACTGGACGAGATGAAACAGTCAGAAGTGCATGAACAGACTCTTATCCACCAAAACTGGAGCAAGACACATATCAAAAATGCTGACAAGAATGCAGGACAAACAAAAACTCAAGTGTTATTAGAAGGGCCAAAAGAACCAGAGGAGATTTTGCATGTACAAAAGCAAAATAAAGATGGGCATGATGATGAGGACGGTGGTGATGTTATTTTCAAGAAATCCCATTCTGAATTTCAAGATGAAAATAATGATTACAAGGAAGAGTCAGAATATCAGTCTGGTTTGTAATATCAGTGAGTGTAGTGAGTGTGACTGCTTGATTACAAAGTCTGTATCAAGCATGTCTAGTAGTAATATATTAGAATAAACAGGAATTTTATTTTTCTTATAAATTTATTAGTAATATATCTTTACATTCAGACTACCTAAAATTGGACAAATTAGTATAGTTAAAATTTGTTCAAATAATAATGTTCTTTTAACATATCGCATAATCACCACCCTACCTCGCATAATTTCATGTTAGGTGGACAATGTGATAGAAAACAAGTAGAGTGCCATATTTTGCTGAATTCGCAGGACCTATAATACCTGCAGAACTTCATTAACAGGGACAACGAGATTGAAAACGGTGTAGCTTTTGAGTTGCAAAGGAAGAAACGCATTTTCCAACATAATTTTAGCCAAAACAAAAATATTTCAGCTCGTTAACTGATTTGGATACGTGAACATTAGTCGAAAGTACATTGGCAGAGATACCCGTTATTACTCTTGTTGTGAATGGTGATCCAAACATAGGCTTAAACTATATGAAAACTAAATTTCTAAGTTAATTAGGATCATTCAAGTATTAGGCCCATTAGGATCATTCAAGTATTCATAACTCGCGAGGCAGGAACATATAACATAGCTTCCTCAGTAGTTAACGCAACGTCAGTAGAAGCATATGTTTGCAAATGTATAGGAACGCAGAAATTTTGCATAAACGATTAAATAAAACTTAAATGTAACACATTGTTCTCGAAAAAAGATCATCACCGATATTCAATGTAGCCATAGATTAATGGATAACAAGCCAAAATATTTGTTTGCCATCAAACAAGACCGAGTCAGAAAAACTCGGGAAAGTCAGGACGCTAGATTATTACCAAGAACATTTTGCACTGTAAATATTCTCCAAAGCTCTCAGTGTGATGATGCTTCTTTTACCAAATTCTGCAAATATTGAGAGCATTCAGTGAACGAACTAAATTTTGACAACCTATAAACAAGGTACAGATTAAAATGACAGTACACTAGTTCGCTGAACACCAAACTGGCCATCTAATATAATTAGGATCTCACTTGTAAGTGTTTTAAACAAAACTGTTCTATAACGTAGTATATTTTTTTGGCCAATATCACAACTCACCACCAGATCCAGAACCATGCTAGAATAATTTTTATACCTGTAAATTAAATATTATAAGATACAAAAGCAGTTGAGAAATATAAATAACACCTGATCTGATCCATTGAAGTATTACACCCTCTGAACTTATCAGATTATTATCTAGTCTTACAATATTGCTTACTAAAAAAGAACAGCCTTCAGTGACAACAAAGTAGAAGTACCAAACTTTCAAATGAAAAATGCTACAGTTTATTCGGATTGAATAGAAATCCTGAACAAAGCTGAAGTTTTATCATCGAAATTAAAATTTCTCCATTCCAACTTTCTGTGTAAGAAGAATTTTCCCAAACTATGGATATACCGAAAAGAAAAAGTGCACTGAACTAAAACAATGCAAATATTTTACAATGGTATACAATTGGAAAAAACTCTTCTGACAGATGGCAGAACAAGATTGCATAACGGAGATATAACAAACAATGTCATACAGACCCATAATCAACCACAAGCACAGGAACTTCAAAATAATATCAGTACATACATAGTAGTTGCGCAATGTCATACCCATGTCACACACATACCCACTCATGTTAGATATTTGACAAACATTTTGAATACAACAACCTGCATTTAATAATTCTTTTACTATTATGTTTTAAATTTCTGAACCAGTACAAATGAGAGTATGATAATAATAATTACGTATTCTGGAGCACTTTATCAAGTCTACAATAACTTATGCTCGCTTTTAAAAATCAATCATTTTTTTTTTCAATTTAAGATTTGAGTTTTATGTAAAACGTTATTTCTATATTGACATTAATAATATTAATAACTATAAATTTCAGAATTTCCATGTTTGTGTGGATTGCATCTAATAAACTGTTTCTAAGCAGTAACAAATAAACAGGAAAGTACCTCTTCTTTCTTGCCCTTGCCTCCTGTGAAGAGCTTGTATCCCCCATAGAAGAGTAGTCCCCAGCCAGATAAAGAGAGAATCACAAACTGCAGGCATAAAACAACCATCCCAGAGAATGTTCACACATTATTTTCAAATTCCAAAACAATAACCAATCATCTCATGACAAAATAACAATTCAAATCCACTAGGTGCAGTATATCTTCAAAACCCAAAACAAGAGACTCACGTGCTCTTCCTTCCATTTAGACGGACTCATTGGGTCATTCCAGAAGTTAACTTTGGGAGGTCCATGGTGATCTACAACAATCAAGCAAGTATGAAATGATTAAATCCATTCCATATGAAACTATACACAGACCTACAACACACAAAACTAATTCCCTTGACAGAATACAAAAAAACAAAAAAAAGAAAAGAAACAACAAATATCAGTTGATTGAAAAATATCAGCTTGGGTTCATTAAGTCACATTACACTATCAAAACTAAATGCTTCTTGTCTTTTGGATTATCATGTTATTGGTGTGAAATATTTATCGGTTTTATCGGTGATTACTCTTCGCCACGAAACATCTTTAATGCAGATTTGTCAGTTTTTTCTATGCACAATGCTTACCCTAAGATCTTAGTTAAGGATCCAAGCTAAGTCTCACTCATACCACCGACAAATCGACAAAAATAATTCCATCATCACGAGGCATATAACCAAGATTGAACATTTAGATCAGTTCTAACAAAGTTTGATTTTTTTTTTTTAAACATTTTTCATACCATTTCTCATCGTGAATACCCCTTGTACAAGCCACATTTAAAAATTAATCACAACCGTACATTCCAAATCTGATTCAACGTATTCCCATCAAATAACATTTCCCCAACAGTGTTTTTCACAGCACCTCCGAATCCTAGGTTTTCGTAAAAAAGTAAGGGAGGCACAAGATAAAGCAAAACGAACAGCCCAGAGGTTTCGAATTTGATCATCGAGAATGCATAAAGTGAAAGTAAACTGAATCATGCGAATTTGAATAAATGAAAAGAGAATAACGGGAAGGGGTGAATTGAGAGAGAGAATTGGATGGGGAAAATTACCAGCTGCTCCGGCGAGACCACGGCGGTGGATGAGTTGAATGGGCGTCTTGGAAGAGGAAAGACCGACGCGGGTTAGGGATGCGGCTCCGCGAGCGAAAGAGGCCATGGTTAGAGAGAGAGAGAGAGAGAGAGGGCACAGTGTTGTGGCGCTGTTGAAGCTATTATAGATGCCCAAAAGGGTGTTATCAAAACGACACCGTATTTTTCTCATTTCCATTTTTGACTTTTGACTCTACTAGTGTCCTAAACTTCTCAGAAAGAAAATAGATCAAGGTACAACGGATTGAATCCATGCATTTGTACAGGTTGAAGCATATAGTTTGATTTTAAGTACTTTTTTTAAAAAATATTTAACAAGTGTTTGTAAAGTTTTTTTCAAATAAATTATATGATATATATACTTTACCAAATTAAATGAGTTTTTTATATGATAATCCAATAAAACAATTGTGTAGAAAGCTACTTTCTTTTTAAAATAATTATCTAAAATTTATAGTGTTATAGTAAGTTTGTTGATATGTTATTGGTTTGAGGGAATGTTAACTTTATATCTTTTGTGGAGTCTCCGATGGTTTTGTGGACAAAACAAATGTGTAATTATTTTATTGTATAACTTTATAAGAAGATTTTTTTTTATTGTATAACTTTTTTCATTAAAATTATTTTATAGATTTACAATTATGATCACCATTTTTGCACCTACTTGTATATAACATAGTTAGTTAATTGTCTTATAAATCAATTAATATAATTAGTTGCCATCTTATATATTTTAATAATAATTATTATGTTATAGAAGAGAAAATTCTAACAATATGACCTGCTCTCTCTAACATATATTTATCAGATACATATTTATTATTGTGGACATATTTAATATATCAATTCTTATCTCCAAAAGTTTAGTAGATTACAACAACTTAATAAATTTTAGTAAGGTATATATTTATCACATACATATTTATTATCGTGGACATATTTAATATATTAATTCTTGTCTCCAAAAGATTAGTAGATTACAATAACTTACTAGAATTTAATAAGGTAAAAATATGATAAAAACACATAATTTTATATAATAACCTCTATACAATAAAAATATTAATTTCAAATATTCTTTTCATCATTTTTTATTCATTTATTAACTTCAGTGACTTCTTTTTTTAATTCTCGTCATATCCTGTAACTCAACTTTAAGACATCAAATTTTTTATAGAAACGTTTGTTGTTCATTATGTAATATTTGTAAAAAAAAAAAAAAATTCTATCATGCAAATAAAATATTTTAAACTCTCTTTTAAATCATTTATCAAGAGGTTTGACAAATATAAAAAATTATTGAAAAAATGATAATGGTATTTTAGTTCTAACACT
>Ga0209700_109015_pt1 | contig 12069 bp, 1 predicted proteins | sample SiratroredBW_FD_187528 | JGI IMG/M metagenome (GOLD analysis project Ga0209700, IMG submission 187528) | Root nodule microbial communities of legume samples collected from California, USA - Siratro red BW (SPAdes) (version 2) | ecosystem: Host-associated > Plants > Roots > Nodule | place: USA...
TTCTATTTTAGGGTTTTCACAGTGAATGATTTGATTTTACTCTTGAACTGCATATTTTGTTTCTCATTTCTTTGCCCTAAATTATGCTTTAACCCTTAGGTACCCATACGTGACTGGATCCTCTGTAGTCGCTATCAAATACAAAGATGGGATTCTCATGGCCGCTGATATGGGAGGTCTGATATTCAATTAGCTTTTTATCTTCGTTTCAAAATGCTCTTTTTCTGATTATTGTGGAAGTTGCTTTCTCGGAGTATTTTCCTTCAAAGAAATAACATTATCGGAGAAATAAATTTTAGCGCTGGTATTAGTTTTTGTTGTCGATTCATTAATCTGCCCCCATCTCTGTGAAGTTCATTGTAGTGTTTTTTTAAGTATAGGAATACTTGTATATCATATTAATTGGGGATATGTTGATAGCTTCATATGGATCTACCCTGCGGTACAAGAGTGTTGGGCGTATCAAGCCTATTGGAAAACATTCTCTCCTTGGTGCTAGCGGGGAGATAAGTGACTTTCAGGAGATTCTGCGCTACCTTGATGAGCTTATGTCAGTAACTTTTCCTTTCAATGATAATTGTTACTCATTGTGAACCGGTTATCTCAAATAAGTTTAGTGCTAAAGGTGTTATGAGTTAAAATGGTTGCATCTGCTCTGTTTTGCATGCTAGGCTTGCCTCTTTTTTCTTTTTTTTTTTTTGCACAGTGAAATAGTCCATCTGTGTAGTTTTTCCCTTTATCTTCTAAGTACTACAACAATTTCCATCTAAATGTTTTGTTTTGAGTTTTGACTGTGCAGCCTTTATGACAACATGTGGGATGATGGGAATTCTCTTGGACCTAAGGAGGTGCACAATTATTTAACCCGTGTGATGTACAATAGACGGAACAAGTTCAATCCTCTGTGGAATGCACTTGTGCTTGGTGGAGTTAAAAATGGCCAGAAGTACCTTGGCATGGTCTGAATTTGTGTTTCTTTGTTTGCTTTTTCTTTCCAGTTGCAAGTTTGGTATACCTGCAAGGTTTTCTTCCAACAATTAAATCCATGTGCCTTATCCAGGTTAACATGATTGGCATTAATTTTGAGGACAACCATGTAGCAACTGGGCTTGGAAATCATCTTGCTGTGCCAATTCTTCGTGATGAGTGGCATGAAAACTTGACATTTGAAGAGGGTGTCAAGTTACTAGAAAAGTGCATGCGCGTGCTTTTATACCGGGATAGGTCTGCAGTCAACAAAATTCAGGTTTTATACTGTTTCCTTTTCTTTCTCAGCTCTGTCCTGCCCTTCCCCTCCCTTCTCCATTTTCCATTTATCAAAGCGTGTGTATAGGGTAAGTTCTGAGGGTTTCAATTTTTACAGCCTCAAATGTACATTTCTCATCTGGATTATTTACCAAAGTAGTAAAAAAGACCTTTATTTTATGAGAACAGCTTCAATACGTACATAAGGAATTGAAAAGTAACACTGGGCATTAGGGAAGTTTTAAAATCTCACAATGCTCCTTTGTTGGGAAAGTCATCTTTTGATGTATTTTTCCTTCACTCTAAACTGGTGATAGTAAGATCTGGTACCTAGCTTAGATAAAATTGTTCCTACCAACTCGACCAATAGTTCATCAATAGCAAGTATGAGAAATTTGTCGGGGATAGACAGTAATTATCTTGTTCAAATCTCTATAGGCAACCCAACCTCCAAGTTCCATCTTTTTTCCTCTCTAAAATTGAAAAAGTGAAATATGATGTTATTGTCCTCCCTTTACTTGTCCTCATTGTTCCCCTCTGCTAAGCGCTATACATAGGAGAATATTCTTCTCAAATTCTCATCTTATGTTCATGTTTAAAGATTTTGCTCAGTATTTTGATCGGTTTTGGAATTTGTATGGGAAGCTATTGAAAATTGGTTGGTGATTTTGTCTGGAGTTCTCTTAATTTTGGATTATGCATGTGGTTTAGGCTGATGAATATATGAGAAAGTTCATTAGTAGGATTTTAGCTCCTAAGTTCTCTCTTCTTTACCTTTGTTTGCATACTTATTTCTAACCTCCACTTTTAGCTCATGGAGTAGAAAGTTAGTAGCTTCGATCTGAACTAAAATTATGACTCTGCCTCCAGACTTCCTCCCTTTAATAAACTGAAATGGACTATTATACATTGCGTGTGATGAATAATTTACTATACTTAAAGTGTAATGTACGACTGTTTGCAGATATCCAAGATTACAGATGAAGGTGCCACTCTTTTCCCTCCTTTCTCGTTGAAAACGGACTGGTCGTTCTCTGCCTTCAAGAATCCAACTGTGGGCGCTGAAGGTTCATGGTAGATGAACTCATTGTGAAATGAAACAGAATTTTAAATGAATTCCAATAGACTGCTTCAAGATGTTAATGGGATGTAAAACGAGTCGGCCTTCTGAAGTTAAAAGTAACTCTGTTTCTATATCTTTTTAAGTTCGAACTGATCTGTTTCATTAGGATCTATATTCCAATTTCCTTTAATTATGACATTCATCGGATATTTTTCCTTTCCAATTGCTTGCATAGACATCAATGCGGTCCACCTCTTTGAATTTGAAGTTAATCATTCAAAGATTTGTCAACAAGATTCATTTGTTATGTTTTCTTTTCCTGTAGAAGAAAACTAAATGCTTCTGCCATTTTGTTTTAGATGTTACGTCTCTCTGGATTTCTAGAAGAAACAAATGTTCGGCATTTTTATATAATTTTAATTTGTAGAAAAATTTACTTATTTAAAAAAAAATTCTCTATAACTTAAGAAAATTATTCTTTATTTTCATATCATTTTAATATTTTATTATGCTTATATTTTGTATTAATCGTTTAAAAGTAGTAATTAGATGAATATAGTATAATGTTTTACAATTTTTTTTCTGAACTATGGAATGAGCTCTGAGTTGAGTTAATAGCATCTAGACGATTGGTAACTTCACTGAGTAAATACAATTCTGAGACAGATTAAGTTTAACATATCAATTCTAAAACAGCAATAAAGTTTACGGATTATTTAGAAAAAACATAAAGTTTGAACGTTCATTTGCAAAAGTGGTAAAATTAGATAATCAATTAAGATGAAATTTTAAGGTATTTATTTAGAACTTATTTATTAAAATTTCTAAAATAATTTAAGTCTATAGATTAATTTTAACTTATGTAGTAAGTCAATTCAATGGATTAACTTAGTGCCTTGGGAAAATGATGGCTATCCAATGGGTTGGGGAAATGTAGAACAAAAAAACTGATGTACCAGGCCCATTATTTCACATGTTATAAATCTTTGCTTAAAAATTATCTAAAATAACACGCCTAGACTCATTATTCAAATTAGTGAATACAATTCGAATTAGTTTTGTTGCCTTACTTTTACCCAAAAAGAATTAGGGAATACAATTGGTTTCGAATAGACTATTCAAACATTGAATTAGTGTATTATTAAATAAAGGATTCAAAAAATTAGAAGAGAAATGAAGTAGGGAAAGGCGAAAGTAAGGTAAGAAAAAAAGGAAAATTGTTCAAATAGTGTAAATTTAATTGAAATGGGTACATTTTCAAAATTTTAGCCATATGGATAAGTCATATTTTAAATTTGTAAAAATGAAATCATACCAGCTTAACAGGACTTCAATATTCAATATAGATGAAATCGTGTCTTAACACAAAAATAAACGTATTGAGAAAGAAAATATATTTTTTTAGTTATTTAATTATTAAGATTGATACTTAATAATAATATTTCAAAATTATTTATACACTTTTCTTAAATATAGAGCAGACATTATGACTATGATATATTATGTCACTATTTTGATATTTAAATATATTGAATTAATATATTTTATTAGTTGAATTGTCATAAAAAAAATATTATTTGTTTGATTTAAAAATAGGTTGATTTACTTAAACGAATTCACTTGATTAGATAAGTAATATATTTTGTAATCAATTATAAAATGACACTTTTGTTAACATATAGTTGTTTTCTTTATTATATGTTTTAAGAAACCAACATTCAAACACCAAATTTAACTAGTAACTAGTACAAGCATTGAAGTATCATTAGTTGATACAATTTCAGTTACTCTTGTAATAAACTAAGGTTGTGTTATATTAAACTAAAGTTATGCACCATTTAGCATAGGATGCTAATTATGTAGTATATATATTATGGAAAGAAGAGTTTGATATTTTAGTTTAAATTTTTTATATGAAAATATTATTTGTGAAATTAAAAAATAATAGTGCAATTGAGAAATAAATAAAAGTAGTAGGCACATTTTAAAAATTATAAAAAGGATATATTCAAAATATAGAAATTAGTAATTGAAAGTGAAAAAAAAAATAAAGGTATAAATTTACCTACAAAATAAGATAAGAAGAAAAGTTAATAATAAAACTGCAACTAAATATAATATATATTACATAAAGTAGTTTATCTATTAAAGGAAGTTAGTTCTGTTTGTATTATAGCTTTATGTAGAGGGTGATAGTCACACGATGTAGATAGATATTATTGTTGTCTCGTTATCAAATCCAGTCTTGTAAAAAGTATTGTGAATCGGTAATAATGCATAGATAATATTAAATTGTATATAAATAAAAGGGTGAATGTTGAAGTTTAAGATATTGTATGTGTAGAAAATGAAAAATAAAAAGATAAGTAATAATGATCCTTATACCTTCAGGTGATTGAACTCATTAAATTTATGATAATTTTATCCATGACTTCTGTAAATACAGATAGTAACTTTTATATTCGTTTATGATTTTAGATTTCAAGTAAATAAGCTATTAAAACTCTTAAATTAACAACTTGCTTTAAGAGAACGCGTTTGCTGGTAAGTTCACCTTAAATATAGATTATTTGATGGTAAATTCACCTTAAATATAGATCGCTTTTTAGTGGTATTACTTCTTCTCATGCCTCGACTTTGATTAATGACATCATCTTTTGTCAATAGCATATCTTGAATTGTTCATGCTTTTACTTGTATACTTTCTTTTCCTGCTATTGTCACTAAAATTTCAGTTTGAGGATATGTAAATACTTGTTGTCACTAAAATTTCAGATTGACCCATGATGGAGCCTAAAAGTACATAATATTTTGGATGGTTGGTGCACTCTATTATTAATATTTCTTCACTCATGGTAACATAATCTATTATTAATATTTCTTCACTCATGGTAACATAGTTGGGATTGCCTAATGCTGTGTATGATTTGTGAGTAAGTGTCTAGAATTAATATTTGGAATTCTATCTTTTAACATATTTAACTAGATTTGTAATGTAGTATTTCATGAAAATTCTAATTTTAACTGTTTTATTTAGTTTCATATTATGGAGTGTATATTAAATCAAATTACAATATACTTAATAATTCATTACAATATGTATTAAATCAAATTAGAATATACTTAATAACTATTCAATATAGGGGCTGCGCGAACGCAAACCCCCACTGTCACAAATTATGATGTAGGCTCTCCCACTTGGGGAGACCTTAGGGTGGCACCCTTCCTAAGTGCAATGGAAATCACCAACCTAGGCCATGGACCTTCTTGATCACCATTGACCCCATCCAGGTAAGTATATTTTAAGGTTGCTAGTTGCTCTCTATTTAACCAATATTGATAAGTCACGTGACGACAACTTTATCAATGTGGGACTAGCTATATTCTGTGCCAGAGTTTGTTTATAAAAACATACAAATAAATTTCTGTTTCACCATTTATAGGGATTCAGAATTCATATTTAAATAATTTCGAAATCAAAGTATAAAGAAAAAGTGTATTCCATCAAATAACTGGCATACGAGCATACATCACCACTTGTCTATTGGTGCTGTTTTGAACTATGAAGTTATTCAAATAAGTCACATACCCTTCCGACAGTTTTTGGTGTTTAGATAAAGAGTTTTTTTTCTGTCATAGATCATTTGTATCTGTTATTCACATAGAGTTATAGTAATTGTGAATGCTGGGAGTGTAATAATGCACTGTTATGGAATTTATGATAATTTATACATGCTGTCTGAAAGTATATAAACTTTCATATTTGTTATTGGCTTTGGAAGAAAGTTTGCTTTGTTTGTATTATAAACATTGCAGGTAGAGATATCATCTAGTGCTGCAGCTGCAGTTGCAATTAAGATAACAAAAGAGACCAGAAAATGCTGAAAAACTCATTGTTGTAAGTTTGTCACAATTTCAGTGTTCACCTAACATCAGATTTTGTTCACAGAATTTCAGTGTTAGTTCCACTTTAGACAATATAAATTGTTCAAAGATTGTCACAATAGTTGCATTTTAAGTTGCTTATAGTTGTAATAATTTTTTTTAGTGCTCTTAGGTAATAGTCATTTGATGCTTATTTTTAGTTTTAATTTAAATTGTATAAATTTTTACCATAATTTTAATGCAAATATTTTAGTAAAGTTTAATTATTTTGTCTAGTCATTGACCTAACAGGACATGTGCATACAACAATGTTTTGTTAATTGTATTTTGAACCCTTAGAAGTTTTTCCATTGAACATCTGGTTTCAATTGCTCCAATCAAGTACCATTTTTAAAAAAAATTAATGAAATTAAATTCTAATACTTAGTTACCATAAATTTCAACTTCCATCAATTTCTGTTATTTTGTTTATTTTATATTATAAAGACTGAATAAGATGCTATAAGTGTAATAAATTTTCAATTAATAAAAAAAGTATTCAGGTAAAATTTTGTCTGTTTGTTTCTTTTATCAGTATGATTCATCAGTGTTATATAATTTTGTTTCAGACTAATTTGGACTTAAAACGCAAAAAATAATAATAATAATAATTTAAATCTTTGAATTAGAGACAAAAATATAAAAAAATAGTTAATCTTAGAAATTTAAATAAAATCCTAAAAGCTTCAAAAGACTTTCTTAAATTTTATAAATTAATGTTATGACCATATTTACTCTTTAATATTCATACAGTAATTTAAGTTTGTACTATATTTACATATAGAGGATTTTTAAGTATAAAAAATGTTAATAGATTTTTGTTTTTTTAGGGTGATTTATTGCCAGGCTTTTATTTACTTCCATCCTTTCTTGCAACACCACCAACCTATTATTACACTACTACCACTTGAGACACGGGAAACCTTAATTAACAATTGACCTATAATGTCTGTTACAACTAATTGAACATGACACTGTCAAGAATGAAAATGACAATTTCCTTCTAAAGTTGTTAGTTTTGATTTTTTTTTCTTTATATTGATAATTAAAAGTCATATAATTTATTATTTTTAGGTAGAGTTGGCTATGCACTTAAATCACATATGCAGTAACCCACATGAAAGAATTTTGGTTTTTGGCTTGTATAGTTCACATCTTAAAAGCTTCAATCTTAATAACCACACTCATTCCGGAAAATCCTGCAGCCTTATCTACATTCCCAAAAATATAATTAAAATAATTTTTATATATTTTTAAATTAAATTAAATCCAGATAAAAAATTTAAATTGAAATTTAAAATACATTAAGAATATATATTTAAAGATAGATTTATATATTATATTCTTCATTATAATAAAGATTTACATAAAAGGCACCAAACTCAAAAAAAATTGAAACAAATAATCTTCAATTTAAACTAAAACGAGTAAAGATTAATAATATCAAGAGATAAAAAAGACAAAGGTGTGTGGTTTCAAAAGTTGAGAAGAGCAGAGACATTTTTGGAAGTCTCAAAACACGAGTTAAAGATAACGCAGCTATAATCGAAAATATAATTAGAATATAAAAGAGTTCACAAATTGTAAAGATAATATTAATAATAAATTTTAATTTTTACATAAATTATGTTGTTCCAATAACTTTTGAATATATAACTATGATTTATATATTAAAAAAATTAATTAAATTAATTAAAATTTATTTACTAATAAAATTAAAAGTGTACTACAAGATATTATTAATTATTTTTTAATTGGGTTTATTTTTTTAATTAAAACTTAATTCATATAGAGAAAGTAAATAACTATTGCATATTTTGAAAAATATAAGATGAAATTTAATTATATTAATTTTAATTGAAAATTCTCTTTTTAAGATATAGAAATTACAGTGACAATGAAATGTGAAATTAGATGCAAATTAAATAAAATAACAAATGTGGTGGTTGGATTTTTTTATTAGTAAAAATAATATTAACCTGTCATTTTCTATTTACAATTATTACTTCTTTTTTCTATATAATATGAAAATAATAAACAGTTTCGTGTTAAGATAATGAAATAAAAATGTTTTTAAGCCGGCATATAAATATTTTATGCAATTTACTTATGTTTCTAATTTTATTTGTTCACACTCTAAATTTCTACTCGTCCGACGAGATAGAAAGGAAGATTTTATATTATTTTGTTTGATTTCTATCTATGAAAAAATATTTTCTATTAATATCTCTATTTCTATTATTCCTATTCTCTTTAGACTTAAATATAATAAAAAATAAATAACTTTATATTAATTAAGAAAATTATTTAATTTCATTAATCTCAATTTAGTTCTAATCCAAAGATGGGACCATTTTCTAACGGAGTAAAGAGTTGTCATATTTTACTGGCTAACAAGAAAATGTGTGGTTCTTAACAGAGCATTTATTTCATTTTGAATTTGCCTTTACCTATTTTTATGGCTTTTATTGTTTACGGGGCGTGCTTTTCAATCTGACATTATTAATTGCAGTATAAAAAAAATAAAATTAAAACAGAAATGGAACGCATTTTTCACGTATTATGATTATAAAAATAAAAATGAAAAAGTAAAAAAAAATGTAAAATAGGATCATGGTATAAAAATTACATTTAAATCGACTTTTAGTCTTATAATTTTGCAAGCATGCAGCTCTTGTTCTTATAAAGTTTTAATGGTAGATTTATTATCCGCTGCTAATGTGTTATTTAACTAATTACAAAAACATATTGCATGCATGATAATGTTAATTATTATTAAGATATATAAATAAGGTTTCATAATAGACTTTAATACACATTTTATTAATACGTCGGACTTGATCCGATGTAAAGTTTACATTTTCTTTAAATTATATTTGATTTTGACTTAAAAAAAATCTAATATAAAATATAGTTTTTAATTAAAAGTTCAGTAAAATGGTCTAAATTAACTTAAAAAAATAAAATAAACCTAAATTTTTAAATTTGAATAAAAAAATTGAATTAAACTTAAAAACAAACAATAGAATAACCTAATTAGATTGTTGTGGGAGAGAGGAAAATTATCTATTGTTATTTTATTTGGTTGAAAATAGAGACTAAAGGTGTCACTTCTGTACATAATATTCATTTAAATAATGATTTTTATCCAGTAAACGATATAGTAGCTAATTTGAATTAATTAACTATACAAAAATGACAAAAAAGTGAGACAAATTAAATTAACGCTGTGAGTTTTAAAATAAAATGCGATATTTATATTGAACTTTATGAAAATGTCACAATGCATTTTCGTTGTCGATTTTTTTATTAATATGCCGTAAATAAGTGACTAAAATCCTATATTTATACTAATGTAATCATGATTTTATTCTTAAAAGTCACAGTTAATTAAAATAGAATAATATAAATTAATTGTTATTAGGTGATGTGAGTATATTAAGTATCTTAGAACAAACTTTCAAGTTAAAGACTAAGAGTAACAAAAGTTTATTTTGAAAACCGATTTTTTTCATTTCATAAACAACTTCAATTTTTTAACATCGAATTCATTAAGATAATGTATTATTATCGAAAGTATTATATGTTTTGAAAACTTGAAAATCCGTCAAAATTTTATCGTTAAAAAATATCAAAACAAATTAATATATATATAAATATATATTATTTTACTCTTAAATAACACTGACTATTAAATGATCTTTATTTTTAAATGATATTGACCATTGAACGTGACATATTAAAAAAAAAAAAAGTTAGCTCATAAAAAAACTAAAAATATTTTTTGTTACGACATTTATTACCAAAGTTTAGTTAAAAGTGAATTAACATTGGTTTAACTAATGTTAATTGCAAAAGGTTATTTTTTAAAATTATTATTTAACATGAAACTATAACTAACATGTATACGGAGGCTATTCTTTTATTTAAATTAAGATTTAGTATTGATTTAATCAACGATAACAATAAAATAAATATTTTAAAATATTATTGAGCGTAGATCAATCTAGCACTTTACTTTATCCTAATCTTTCTGTTTTTTGCGCTCAAATTATGAATTAACATTGATTACACTGAATCTGATTATGAATTTTTTTTAATTAAAAATGTTTTTAACCAACGCTATCGTTTTACTATTAAAAAATAAAACAAAATAAGAAGAAAGTGTATGTAAGTGATAGCTACAAATATTTAAATTATTAAAAAAATTTCATGATAGTGAGTGTTAAAACATACAAATAATGATAATACTACAACTAATTATTTAAATATTTGATTTGGAGACCGAAATATAAAAAGAGTTGATCTTATAAATTTAAATAAAATCGTAAGCCTTCAAAGACTTTTTTTTTTAATTTTATTTAATTTTATAAATTAATATTATAACCAAATATACTAACTATAATAACTATTTACTCTTAAATATTCATACTGTAATTTATGTTATATTTATATTTAAGTATAGAAAATATAAATAGAATTTTGTTTTTTTAGGGTGATTGATTACGTTGTCACCAATCCTACCTAGTACACGAGCACAGTAACACCGGTGAAACTTTTTTCTCTTTCTTTTACCAGCACACGTGAAACCTTAATTAACATGTGACAAAATAATGTTTGCTACTTGCGACATTAAATAAATAAAAAATAAAAAGATATACATATAGAACACTATTTTCTCCATACTATGATTATAAAATAAGAATTAAGAATTAAAAAAATGTAAAAAAATAATAATTTATGGTGTAAAATATATTTAATTCCACTTTTAATCTTTATAGGTTTGCAAATATGCAACTTTTGTTCCATAGATTTAGTTTTCCAAATTTTAAAATTAAATAATTTACTGTTAATATATTATTTATTTGCTTAAAAAAATGTTACATGTCTATTAGTGTCAACTACTCATTAAGATATTAAAAATAAAAGTTGACAATTAACTCTAATACATATTATTTTTATATGAATATATTAAAAGTTTTGTTAGCAATTTAAATTATTTAATTTTAAAAAACTGAAAGACTACATATATTATTGAATTTTTTCAGATAATGCTAAACTATGTGTACAAAGATGGATTTGAGTCTAAAAAATAATAGTATATAAATAAAATAATAATTTCGATAATTCCTATACAAAAGCAAGGTAAAGTCCCTTCATTAAAGGAAGAAAAGAGAAATTTATATCCCACTCTATGTATACTTCTACGATATTTAATTAGGTAGTTAAAAGCCAAATCAATGTTTTTTTTTTTTTATAAAATTTTATTTAGTTAAAAAACAGGTTTGTTTAATTCATTATAAAATCATAAATATAATACATGGAAATAAATCTAAATAATAAAGTTTTAATAAAAACATCACAATAAATTAAAATTCAGACACAGTTGACGTATATCAACCTATTAATTAAAATCTCAAATAATAATGTTAAAAAAACTTGACAAAAGAGTTTCATGATTTTCTTTCATAATATTTTAACATCCTCTTATATCATACATTAATCAATTAATAATATTTTAATTTTAACTAGAATACTGATATCAATGACTCATCTAAATATTATATTTTACTATTAAAAAATTGTCATAAAATTGTTTAAAACATATATTGGTTCCCACCGAGGAAAAAGCAAAGGAAAATGTTTTTCTTTTATATGTGCACCCTTCAATTTTCCAACACCCTTCTAATAAAACCTAACAAAAAAATAATATATATATATATATATATATTAATTTATCCATCTCAAGTACCATAATTCATAAGATTTTGGAATGGAGTTAACCATAGTACGCAAGTACCATAATTCATAATGGTAATTACAAAAAAAATATTTTT
>Ga0209700_109020_pt1 | contig 12058 bp, 4 predicted proteins | sample SiratroredBW_FD_187528 | JGI IMG/M metagenome (GOLD analysis project Ga0209700, IMG submission 187528) | Root nodule microbial communities of legume samples collected from California, USA - Siratro red BW (SPAdes) (version 2) | ecosystem: Host-associated > Plants > Roots > Nodule | place: USA...
TATTAATATATATATATATATATATATATATATATATATATATATGAGCATTAGGCTACAGTGTCATGTAACATCTAATATCAATCTTCATTGTAATAGCTATCTTTCTCTCTTTTACATCCTTTTTTTACCTCAACCATACTATTCTAACATGCTCTAACTATGTGGTTTGGGTGTAAGTGATAAAAATGACTGAAGTAAGCTGAATTTGATAAATGTGTTGTACAATATATAATGATGCTCTAAACAATGTATACCACTAATTAGGCCTACCACCAGTACCAGTACGAGGTTAAAAGCCCAACCAAGTTACTAACAACAAACTAATAACCCTAACATTCTAACAGAAACAGATAACTAGTAATAGTTCTACAAGTTGTAAAGAGTAAAACTAGAAGTGCAAGATTTTCATTAATACCTCAATCCATTTCTTCCGGAAGTCTTCAGGACATGGCCTTTGTTCAGGGAAAACACCAGGCTTCGCAAGTTGTGACCCTGAAAGAGCCACTCCATAAACTTGACCAGCCTGTCAAAATAAGCACTACTATTTAGATCAAATACCTTCATAATAAGTGGGTCCACAATACCAAAGAAAATCCAAAACATAAATATGGAATATTTTAGAGGTATATACAATGTTTAGCAAGCATAATGAAATAAAAGAATAAATAATTTCTTATCACCTTCCTCTTCTGAACACGTGATTCATTGATTGCCCTCAGACGTTTTCTGATGGCCTGGAGAGAAGACAAAAGATCAAAGAATTAACTTACAAAACTTCCAGTGAATTGAAAAAAAAAAAATGGAGAATGTCCAATATATTCAAGGCATAGGCTATTTTTCGGCCAAACTAACTAATAAGTTAGCTTAAAGCATATAAGCCGGGTTAAGACTAAAGTTAGCATGTTGAATTACAAGTTCGGTAAAACCAGTTATTTAAGTGGCAAATAAATGTAAAATGACAAAACAGAACATATTTACATAATTTTTATATAAATGATATTTTCGTTTTGTAGACAAAAAAACACATTTACAAGTAATTCGAGTTTTATATTCTTTTGTTAATTTTACATTCTTATTAATAACAACTTTTAAAAGATCAAATCTTTCATTAAAATTAAGATAAAGGAAGACATTTAGATAGTACGGATATAAATGAAAGAAAAAAATAAGCTACACGCTCACAAAGACTAGGGAGTCACCTCTTTACAGTTAAGTACAATTGCCTTGTTAAAATTTGGAACCTGGGTCAGAGAAGTTTCTCTAGATTCCTGAAGACATAAAAGGTAATACCATGTTATAATAAAGCAATCAGTTTCAGAAAGTACAAGTATATTTTCAACAATTCTTCAAGGGAAGCAAATCGTCTAGAATATAAAAGTCCCTAAACCACAGTTTCAAACATCATGAAACAGTAGGGATAGAGGGATACATACAAGAAATTTGAAAGAAAAAATCTAACCATATTCAAATTGACTGAAACTAGCACAGATAGAAACACAATGATAACACATTCAAATACAGCTGTGATAGAGGTGCATCTGAGACAGACAAGAATGAAGGAGGGCATCCAATCGAATCTCCATTATTCATATAGGTGTTACATTGTAATCATTTTAAATAGCTACTTTACATTATCCATTTGATATAAAATACAGAAGTTTAAAGAAGTGTACCTCAAGCCCTTCAACTGTGTCCCTGTATCCAGATAGCAAATATTCTCTGGTCAGAGTCTCTTCGGGGCAATTTGGTGTTTGGGGGTGATAGTCTGGGGGGCCAAGCCTGATTAAATAGACATTTACAATTTGTACAACTAAACAATTAGGATAGTTAAAGGAAAAGCTAATGGTTAATACTAACAGAATTAAAACATTGCAATCTCAATACCATGGATTAAATAACGACTAACCAAAACAGACACTTATGATCAAGGTAATCAAGACAGTATATCAACAATATTTATGGATATTAACAGTGTACATGCAAATTTCCTCCACAAAAACTTAAAATGTTTCTTATACATGAAGTAACAAAAGTGAGCTACAATTTGAAAACAAGTTCTGTTGCAAGCAGGAACTACCTAGAGTTCAGAGGTTCTTTATCACACTTCAACTTGTATGGGGTTAATAGTGGTTGTCGCCTGCAAAAGCAAAAACATTGTGTTTAAAATTATTAACCGCATAAAATAACTGATTTATCACAATAAAATAATAATATACCATTTTATTTTGAAGTATCAACAGAATATAGGACTACAATTGCACACAGCTCTATCATTTCATCTGTATATTTAAAGTTGTTGTAAATAATAGACTATAGACTCAATATTCTTTTAATAGAACTAATGATTCCTTTTTTACACTCTAACTTGAGTAGGGGGAATATGTTTGACATTCATTGGGGAGAGATATATTCTTATACTATTTTTTTGAAATATGATCATACTCCACTAATATAATCATTTATCAATGAGAAATTTCTAAATATTTCTTATGTACATAATAAAGTATTTTAAGAAAATAATTCATGGTAATGTATCATTGGAATGGCTGAGTTTTAAAACAATTTTGTAAATCCTCATCTCCATATTACATCATACCCGTGCCATATTAAGTACCCTAAGGAAATGAGTTACAAAAATTTAAAGAATAAGACTACATCTTCTATTTTTAAAAAGTTATTTCAAAAATAGCTTCCCAAATAACACTTTCACCCTCCAAGTTTAACACATCTTGGTAACTATGATGCCATGGTTTAGCAACATCGGTACCAAAAATGATATGTGATAAACGGTTTTGATTATTTAAAAGATAAAAGAACACATAAATCTTGATAAAAAAAACATGAGTAAAAGAAAACACAGAAAGATCATACCAACTTCTGCAGATTTACTGTTATCATTCTCTAATTTTATATGAAACTAAATGGTTATTACTCCTGATTAAAAAGTTCAACAACTACTTTGCGTATTTCAGCCTTAAAACTATAAAAAAGAAAAAAAAAATGCATATTTCAGTTGTGTGCTTTAGTGAGTGGCCATTTTGAGGTTTTTTTTTTTCCTGATAAAACAGTAAGCAGCCATCTGGCTTATGTGATGACAGTAACTTTATGTTCCCCACCTCAATGCATTTTGGAAGCTACGCTCGTAGATTTATAGCTGTCTTTATAATATAAAATAATCACATAAAGAAATATTTACTAAATTTTCACTGTAAACAACAAAGAAAACTAAATTTCAGGAGTGAAAAAAACCCCTAGAACATTTACTTCACCTAGTAGTCAGTACAACCACAAGGATAAGTATTTGAACAATTTCTACAAATTATAGTATAACAATCTCTAGTGAATAAGTATGCCGTTTCGAAATATATTAGGATAGGAAATCAAAAAAGGTTTCAAAAGTAACCACACAATCAAGAAATAGATGATGCTTTTCAACCTTGCATATACCAATTTTCTTATAACAAATACTATGGCCCTCTCCAGTTGCTATTCCAACTGTGGATATGAAACCTAATAGTTCTCGCTCATCTGACCACCCAACCAAAGCATCAGAAGTAGTTATAGTAATAGAAAAGAACATAAAAGACAAAAAATGTTTAGTTGGTTATAACAGATGAAACTCCTTGCATTTCTCAAGCATTTAAATGCATATGAACAGAAATGAAGACCAAACACTATACTATTGAGATTACTCAAGAGTCAAAAAGATAAATGAACACCGAGTAGTTTTCCACGTTACAAAATGACATCAAGTAAAATCAACAAGTGTTGCATTAAAGAAATCTTCTAGCTAGCTAACAGGGACTGAAGCAACAGAAGGTGTATCACAACCACAATCATTTGGAATATGTAGTAATATTTTGATCACAAGTGCTACAGTAACACCATCTTAAAACAGGTAATAATGTTTTGAGCAAAGAAACATAGGCAGAAAGCATGTTTACCTTGAACTCACAGGAAAGTTAGCTGGCAAGGAAGATGAATCGGTTCTTCCAATATCCCTAGTGGATTGCCCACCAATTGCAGTGTTATTAACTGCACTAGTGCAGCTGCCAGCATGATACCTTTGCATCTCCCCCAATTATAACCAGCATACTGCCCTCAGCATCAAACCACTACAAGCAGCTCTAATAGCTAAAAACTGCATCATTCAATAAGAGAAAACGACCTTAAGCATCAAATCAAATCTATGTATTGTTGAACTGTCTTCAACCCAGGCAGTGGCGGAGCCGCCCCTAGCCGCGACGGGGCCTCCGTAGCAGCGCGGTTCAGCGTAAATGTGCCCCCTTTGCCCTCATTTGGTGCTTCTCCCTCTCTGGCACATCTCTTCTGACCATCCCCGGTGGTGTGTTTGTGAGGACGCGGCGGCTGGATGGCTGATGTCAGAAAGTGGCTAGGGTTTTTGCGTTTCTAAAGTCAGATAGGGTGTTCTTGATTCAGAATTCCGCGAACCTAGGGTTTTTTACTACAATTCCGCGAATCGGAACAAAAGGGGTTTCGTAAAATTAAAAGCAATAATAGCAATAATAATAATGGGGAAATTGCTAGATAGTTAAGATTAATGGTAAGAGGAAGGTAGAGGCATACCTGAAAAAAAAAATGCAAACTTTGACGGAAAGAGTGAGAAAGTGGGAGAAAGTAAGAGAGAGAAACGAAGAACAAGAAGAATGGTCTGAAGTGTGGTCGAGGGTTTGAATTTTTGTTTTTTATTTTTTTGGTAGTGACAATGATGATTGTGTTTTCTTTGAATCGCAATGAAGAATAGTGGAGGTGAAGTAGCTGGTTATAATAATTTGGTAATCAAATAACGCCTCTTAAATTTTATTTCTGCAGTAACTGAAAAAATTGTTAAACATTTTTCTCAAACGTTATATACTTTATTTGGTTTAAAAATAGAAAAAAAAAAGAATTTAAATAAAAAGAAAAGGTGGTGAAAGAATTAGTAAATATTTAAATTGTCTGAATAAGTAAGAAATTAATGCAACAATCAAAAATATTTAATTATTTTTTGAAATTTTGACTGCTTTATTGAATAATTAATATTTTAACATGTGTAATCTTTAATAAATAACTATTTCATTTTTACATTTGTTTCTAAAATTAAAGTTGTATTTATTTTATGAAGAATAATTATCAAGGTCTTAACAATTTTAGATTTTTCTCTTTGGTGAGGTATATGTAAGAATGTCTTATTCGAAATAATATATGAGAGACGCTATTTTCTTGGATAAAAAAATATGTTGCATATTGTGTTGGTAATAAATGAAGTATTTGATGAACAAAAAATGACAAAAGGATGTTTAATTTTTAAAGTAGAATTCAAAAAGGTTTATGATTTTGTCTCTTGAGATTTTTTATTATATATGTCAAGAAGGTAAGGGTTTCATGAAAGGTGGATGGTATGGATTAGACAATGCATAACACAAGTCTTTACGTTGGTTCTTATTAATGTAGTTCAACAAAAGAATTTAGGGTACAAAGAGGTTTGAGACAAGTGATCATCTATCTTTGTTTCCTTTTGCAATCGTAAAAGAAGGTCTTTGTGAACTCATGAGAGAGACAATCAGGAAAGATTTGTATTGGGGTTATAAGGTGGGAATAGTGTTGTTAAAGTTGATGATCTTTAGTTTGGAGATGATACTATTTTCTTTGGAGATGTTACACTGAGTAATATTCAAGTGATTAAGAGTATTCTAATGACATTTGAACTTGTTTTAAGTTTGAGAATCATTTTTATAAAAGTAGTTGTGCAAGTATAAGAGTGGAAGATTCAAAGGTGACAGATATCGCTGAGCCTTTGAATTGGAAGTCACTTTTTCTTCCCTTTTATTATTTAGATATTTCTTATTAGAGCAAATCCAAAAAGGTTGGAAACATGGGCATAAATTATAAAGAAATGAGAGTAAATTGTCTTTGTGACATGAAATATCGCTCTCTAGTAGGAAGAGTATGTCTCAATAATTATGTTTTATAATATCTTCCTTTATTCTTTTTATCCCTCTACAAAATCTCAACAGGTTTGGTTAAAAAGATCAAGAGTATCCAAGCTATAATTTTCTTTTGGATATAGAAAGACATCCTAAAAGTCATGGGGCTTAGGGGAAAAATATGTGAATCTTTTCAACATAACATTGCTTATCGAATGATTTGGAACATGTATCAACACGTATACTCATTTTGGTGTATAGTGTTAAAAGCAAAGTAAGCAAGTGGAGGAGTTTCCTAAAGGGTATCAATCTACAAATAAACCAATTGGTGTGGTGGAGAGATCTTGACAATGTGTGTGGAAAAAAGAGTTAGGAGACTTGGTTTTGGAATTAGGTGGGATGGGCAGTTGGAGACTGTAACTAAGTGAGTTTTGAGCATGACAAATGGCTTAGAGACATAAACCTAGCTAAGGCATACTCGAGGTTATTTCTTAATTTTGTACAAAATGATTCTACTCAAAATGTGTGTGTGATGCACAAAAGGAGTGGAAAACAAGTTTGAAGAGATGGTTTGCAAGGGAAGAAGAATACGTTGGATTATTCTTTAACGAGTTCACAGGCTTGAAAATGGTAAGAAACGAGGAGGATAACAAGATGATATTTGGAAGGAACTATAAAACCTAAAGGTTCCTTGATAAAAAAATTTTTACTTACACTTATACGCTTTAATGGTAATGTTCTTAGACTGTAATTAATAATAAATCTACTATTTTAATTGAGATTCATCCAATTGAATTTATTTGGGTCTTAAATGTTATTTATAGTAATCTTACATTATTACCTATAGTAGATGGTCTAATAGGTATACGCATTAGACGATTTGACTAGATAGTCTATTAGTTACATGGAGTAATCGATCCAGTGAACCATCTAGCAAGACTCAACTAAAGAAAACATCTCAGTTACATCAAATGAAATGAAGATAAGGGTGTAAAAAGATATTGATGCATTTAACATAGACTAGACAATCCCATTAGACGGTCTTTTGTAGACATTATCATTAAATGATCTCCTTGGAGCTTTTACAATAGCATTACAAGAAAAACTGTTATTACCGACGGATAAAATTTTATCGGTAAAATGTCATTATCGATGAATTTTAGCGATAGAAAATTTTATAATAAATTTACCGACTGATTTAATCCGTCAGTAATTACCAATAAATTTACCGATGGACAAAATTATTACAAAATTATTCCTCACGGAATTTGTCGGTAAATCGACCGTCAATTAATCTGTTAATAAGTCGTCAACCAAGTTAATGGCAAATTTAATTAGTAAATAATGATAATAAATATTGATGATAATAATAATAATAATAATAACAACAACAATAATAACATTAACATTAATAGTAATAATTTTAATAATAATATAAATAATAATAATAACTACAATGATACTAAAATTTAACATGTGTAGTATTCTTTATGTATGGTAAAATATGCATAAGATTAGACGACGCGCATAAACTAAGCTAACATTGTATTACTCGTGTGTGTGTGTGTGTGTATTTATTTTATGTTACGTGAAATGTTTGTTGCTTCCGTCTAGCCAAAGAGATTCGTTCAAGCTCAAGTACAAGTCAATATCAAATTCTCTTGAAGCATGAGCTAAAGTTTCTTTCTTTAACAACTTCTTAACATAAAGATCATTTCAACTTTAGCTCAAATATCTATCTTGAATGGTGTGTATTTTTATTGTGGGTTGGTGAAAAAAGCTACTTACCTAAGGAGATGAGCATTTTCAATGATCAAGGATGCATATAGAAGAAGGAGCACATTTAAAGTTGTATGGAGTGTATTTAGTGCACTATCAATATTTAGGTTCATCAGACATAAAAAGGACACACATGAAAAGCTGAAGTTGCTTAATGGCCTAAAACAGTCTCTCGATAACCATCTTCTTCTAATACCTATATAAAGTCTTTCAACAAGATGAAGAAAAAGATAATTGAGGATGCATTGTGTGAAAATTCCACTTAGACATTGAGCGCCTCTTAAAGCCATCGAAAACAAGAATGAGAGATCCTCATCCATATAGTAGAAACTTTGTTAAATCTTTGGATCTTAATCTTGAAGAATAACACAATGAGTGTTCACAAAGCAAACTAGGCGATAACGTTTAAGCCTTGTACTTGTCGGAAGACACAATCCCTTTCTATAGAGCTAAATCAATGATTTGTACTAAGAGAGAATATTCAAACCTTGTATCCGTTATAAGACGAAAACACTTCCTAGTATGTAAACCCAATGATCTGTTGATCATGCAAACACCTAACTTTTCCACCTTAGATAGGAGTGGTTGTTTGGCAAATAATACATAAAGAAGTAGCCATGAATGACTAGGAGCTCAAAGAATGTTTGTTTAGCTAGGAGTGACTTGGTAAAAAATAATTTTTAATAGGATAAGCCAAGAGTGACAACGATCTAAAAGAATACTTGGTTGCGCCAGGAGTGGTTTAGAAAAGAATACTTTTTAACAGGGTCAAGTAGGAGTGTTTATGATCCAAAATAATGTTGATTGAGCCATAAGTAGCTTGGAAAAAAATATTCAGTTAAGTCATGAGTGACTTGTTGAAACAATACTCAAGAGATTAGTCAATAATGACTATAAGCCTAAATGATACTTGAAATGTACTTCAAAACATTAGTCTGCCTAATGAAACTCTATCTTTTGGTTGAGAAATAGATGTAATTTATTGCGATAGATGAACTAGTCTAAAACATTGTGTATATTTCTCTCTTCCTTATCTCCTTTACTTTACATGTTATGATCGTCTACATTAACCTAGAGTGAGAAAATGGGTTAATAACATCTTACTCAAGTATTTCAATGAAAGTTTCCAAATTGCTTTTGTGGTGATTTATCAGAAGTAAGAGTTATTGTTTGATCACTTGATGAACAAAATCATTGTCTGAACATTTCTTATCAGATGATATTGTGAATTTTTTTTAAAATTTAATTAAAACATAATTCAACCCTTTCTTCTTATGTTTTTTCCTATTTTCACGAAGAGGAATCTTTGTCAAATATTGTGTTTACATATCATATAATGGAGAAAGAGTGGAAAAGATGTCACACTTGATTAGATAGTATCTAGCTTACCAGCTCATATTCACACCCAATTTTGGCAACATAGTCTTAGCATGGAATTTAGGGTGAATAAGGAGAATTTATGTGGAGTGCGATGATTTGGTGTACTTGGAAGAAAAGGAATGAAATAATATTTTAGAGGTGAATTATTTAATTAGGATGAACTAATTAATGAAATATTGTTTCGTGCTTGGTTTTGGGTGAGAATAAAGATTATATCATACAAATTCCTTATTTGCTTTGGAGTATCAATTGTGGTCTATGTTGCTCTACTTGATGACAAAAGAATACTCTTAGAAAAGATGGTACTAAGTGGATTTTTGATATTGAAGCTGCTAGAAATGTACGACTACTCTTTTTGTCACTCAAATGATGTAGTTCTCAAGAAAAGAACTTGTTTTTCACAGTGGTGTAGAGGGTTAAGGTTACGAGGAAGGTTTGACAATGATAGAAGTAAACACAATATTTATTAGGTTTCAATTTTGTAACTTATCTTGGGACAAATGATATGGTTAACTTAACAAGATCAATTGTGAAGCTTAAGAAGGAATTAGGCACATTTTCTTTGTCAACGTATGGATTGGGTCATGAGAGTTGGCTCATCTTAATAATGCGGTGATAAAAGTATAACGAATGAGTTAGAAGGATTTGTTTTTAATAGGTTATTCTAAAAGGTGTGAGATGACAAATATGCATGAAGTTGATTTAGTTCGTCAGTAAAAGCCTTAAGTGTTTACTACCAAAGTTAGTTTCTTTGCTATTATGACTAATATTATATTTTGTTACTTTAGTAGAATGTGCAAACTTCTTTTTTAGGATACATAAGGTATAACGATCTATAAGGACCGAATCTCGTTCTTATATAAGATCGGCGGCTTGGAGCAAGGTAGTAGGTTTCAATGTCAAAGTGTTGAAAGGCTCACATATGCAAACCTACTAGAAAGAAATTTGGGATTTAGCTCGAATTTCAAACATTTGGTGTGTAACAAATGATTTTTCTACTAGCCATGGCTCGGATTTCAAACATTTGGTGTGTAACAAATGATTTTTCTACTAGCCAGGAGAAATATGGGTTTTATTTTAAAAAAGGTATAATAATGAGTGAGTAAAAAGGGTGTTCAAAGACGAATTGACCAAATAACTAATAACTGAAAAAAAATTAAAAACTTTTGAATTTTTTAGATTTTTTTCTAAGAATTGAGTGGTTCAAATTAGTTCGTGCTTTGAATTTTCAAAAGCAGCCCAAACCAAACTGCAACATACCTTTAATATATTTCTTATTATTGTTATTATTATTATTATTATTATAAGTTATACATTTTAACATAAATCTCTTTGTAAAGTTGTTTGGTTCAGTACATATATTTGATTTGCAAGGTTCTTGATTCCTTTTAACCGACTATTTTCATACTTTCTTCAAGTCTTTATTGTTCAATTAGTTTTGTTTATTTTGTTCAATATATTGATTAGTATCTTTTATATGTTTATAGAACTTGGTTCAATCTCACTATTAACTAAAGATAACTTTGATGTCAAGTTTGATTAATCCTTTTTATATGGTAAGAAAATTTATTGACAAGATATGTTCCTTTTGTAAAAAAAAAAATTAAAGAAAATATTGTAATTAAAGTTTAAGTGATGATATTTTATTTTCTTTATGTTGTAACTATATGGACATTTGACAATTAATCTCTTTGATGACTTGGTCAAATTTTTCATATGACCTGTTATTGTATTTTTATGTTTTTAAAGCTGGTATTAAATTTTTACTTTGTATTTATTGGTATTAGACTACAAGAGGATATTATTTTGGCTTTTAATGATATTAAATATTTAATCTTATGATTTTATTAGTTTATTATTCAATATATTTATCATATTTTGATTAATATATTTTTTATTATTATATTTTAATTTAAAAGAGAATTAGAATTTAAAACTCGTAAAAAGCGATCTAAACCAAACTACACATATTGGTTTGATTTGGTTCGATTTTTTTTTCTTTCAATCGGAACCACATATATTTTTTTATGTTTGGTTTGGATATATTTTTAACCAAAACTATAACTAAATTGCATCACAAACACCTTTAGTAAGTAACATTATATTTTGAGTGAAACTAGTGTATTGGTTGCCCAATTAAATGTCTATTATCGATAATCTCATGTGTTAATCAAATGTTGTTTGTAATAGTTAGCATATTATCGATGTTCTTTGCATGAAAATATGTTTATAGTTGAGGGTTTGGTTTTTTTCCATTATTTCTATCTGTAAGTGGTATTACTTATACCACTATTTTTATCTCTCTTAATAATATTATATTCACTTGTAAAAAAAGAAAAAAAAGTTAAATGGTAACTTAAATGCAAATATCATGAGGTACATACTAATCATTTGTCATTTCAAATGCAATCTTGGAAAATATAGGAAAAAAATACAAGAAAATTGAAATGAGTTTTAATAATTTTTTAAGACTTTTTTCATAAATATCCTTTTATACTCCATAGTTAGATGATAATTTTATGGGACAAGTGAATTATTAAGAGAATTTTAGGTATTGATTACATAAGAGAATTCTATTCCAATGATGGATGACAACTTCTCTAAAATTTTTATTAAGTACTCAAAGTGGTCACACAAAAAATACTTTTAACGAGATGATTTTTTTAAGGTAAAAGACTTTATGTTCCTAAGGATTCTCGAGAAACCCATTAATAAAGGTAGCTCGTGAAAGAGGATTATTGGGACATTTTTAGGCTTTGAAAACCTTGGTTACCTTACAGGAACATTATTTTGCCACAAATGAGAAAGAATAAACACTTGGGATTTTTTTTGTGAAAGATGCATAAAAGGGACAAGTCAATGGTTCAACCCCATGGAATTTACACCCTTTTTTCTTATCCCTAATTTGTCTTTGATGGATATTTCAATGGATTTTATACTTGAGCTTCCAATGTAAAAAAAAAAAAAAA
>Ga0209700_109021_pt1 | contig 12057 bp, 13 predicted proteins | sample SiratroredBW_FD_187528 | JGI IMG/M metagenome (GOLD analysis project Ga0209700, IMG submission 187528) | Root nodule microbial communities of legume samples collected from California, USA - Siratro red BW (SPAdes) (version 2) | ecosystem: Host-associated > Plants > Roots > Nodule | place: USA...
GACCCCTGACCCCCGAACCCCGAACCCCTCAACTCAAACCCTGAACCCTGAACCCTGACCCCTAATCCCTAAACCCCTAAACCCAAACCCTAACCATCTCAATTGGTATCTCCATCCATTAACCGAGAGCCACCTAGACCTCCAACCTTCATGGATGAATACCTGATTAAACCAGACATTTTACCCATTATAACCTTTGAAAAAGAATGGATTAAAGAGAATCCTACCAAAACAGCGGAAGACCTATTTCCCAGTACCTTCCATTATCTTCCTCAAAATGTGCTTAAAAACAGAACCTTTTATGAATTTATCCTTGTAGACACTGATTCAGCTGAAATATCTCATACCTCAGATAAAGAAGGAACCATTATATATTCTAAAATAAAAATCCTTCATATCATGACCCCTCAAGAATGGAACCGACCCTTACATAGCACCAAAACCTTTTCCAGACAATTTACTCCTCAGTACTATTCATACTTTGATTACATGGAAGCATGGAATAATGTCCTTTATCTTATTCCAGAAAAACATTCATGGTTTATCTGGTTTAAGAAAAAGAATTCTTACAGGCATCAGAATGAGTGGAACACCAAAATCTAAAGACCAATATGGCCCTCCACTGGGGACATATAAAATAAATACATGTAAGTTTTCATCACTAACTTCTTTTCTGTATTACTTTTATCGATCCTGCATTACTGGTATCAAAGCCATAGTGTTCTGATATTCATGCTTGCATAGTTGTGTTTTCATCATTAAAAGTTTTTTATATTTGGTTTTTGAGGGGGAAGTAGAGATGAACCCAGATAATGAAATTTTCCTACTCAATAATCCTGTACAGCCCCGTATATTTGGATTAACAAGTAAACTTGTCCTTAAGACTTAAAAGAAGACATCCTCATCCCATCAAAAACACTTTTATCCTCCTTAACAAATATAGGAGCAAATTAGAAAAAACTTACACTTCTATAGAAAGAATAACCAACCCAGAAAGGAATTATAGAATGAAAGAATATTACAAACTAGTTATCAGGTTATTAAAGAAAAATCTAAGAAGCATAAAAAATTGTATTGCTTAATTATGAACCATAATAGATACCTAGACCCACAGGGGAATCTTATAATCGTTTACATAGGAATAATACATAATCATAGAGCGATTTTAGTTCTCAGACCATTAATGAATCCGCATCCGTTAACTCATATAGCCAAGATTATCAAAAGAAGTCAAATTAAACTAGAAAAATATAAACGTTATTCAGAAGATAGGGTGACTAGGTCCAGACTTTATCAATCTATCATACGAAATTATCAAAATAATATAAATCTTCTTAAAGAAGAGATAAAAAAGATATGATACGAAATTATCAAAATAATATAAATCTTCTTAAAGAAGAGATAAAAAAAGATAGGTAACGGTGTTGCTTAGAAGATTAAGCGACTAAGTTGCTAAAGTTGTAATTATTATTTGTTAAACTTTGAGTCTTAAGACTGTATCATCTAAGGTAATAAGAACCTTTGTTGCTCTTAGTTCTTTAAATGGTTTCTAGGGTAGCGCTGAGAGGCGTTTATACGTTGGTCAGCTGTGGTCCCGGCAGTAAAGCCTGAGTGAGAGGTAGTAAGACCGTTGGTCAACAGTGGTCCCGTAGCATGGAAACTAGGGAAAGACTAAGAATGCCAAATTTTCTTAGAACCTTAAGTGATATAGGATTAAGAAACAAAGATAAACAAATAATGATTAGAACTCAGCAACAAGAAGTTTCTTCTTGTTCTTCTTCAAACACAGAACATAATAAAGAAAAAGAATTACAAATTGCAGAAATAGAAAACTCTTTACATAATTGGTCAATACCTATAGTCAAGAAATGTGAAGTCTATAAAACACTTGGTGCAACTTTGCAATCAGTTCTAATTAAAAACCTTTTATTGAATAAATCATCTTGAAATTTTTGTAAACATAAAACTATTGAAAGAATTTCTTTTTTAATAGTAGAATATTTTTGTTGTGATGCATGTCAGATTCCAGAATGATATCTGACAATTTGTTCTTTTGAATCATGAGAAATCTTTTGCTTTAAAATCCCCCCATATCCTAATTCTGAAGCATCGGTTTCAACTATTAGGAAGGCTGAAGGGTCTGGAATACCTAAACATGGCAATTCTTTTACTAAGGTTTTAATTTGTTTTATGGCTGAGGTCATGTTTTCATTTCATGGTGGTGGATTTTTTCTAAGTCTGGAATATAATGGTGCACAAATAATTCTAATGTTTGGAATAAAGTCTGCTGTATAGTTTACACATCCTAAAAATCTTTGTAACTGTTGTTTTTCTTTAATTTCATTTGGAAATTTATCTGCAAATTCTAATGATCTTTGTATTGGGGTAATAGTTCCTTGATATATTTCATATCCTAAAAATCTTATTTTTGTTTGAAATATTTTTATCTTTTTTGCTGATACAACTAATCCATTTTCTTTTATTATTTTTATAAATTCATCTAAATGTTGCCTATGTTCATTTATGTTTTTTGAAAAGATTAATACATCATCCAAATATACAATAGAGAATTTCATGTATGGATAAAATATATCATTCATAATGTTTTGAAACTCACTAGGAGCATTTTTTAGTCCTTGGGGCATTACATTCCATTCGTAATGTCCAAAGGGTACTACAAAAGCAGTTTTATACTTATCTTCTTCTTTTACTGATATTTGATAATATCCTGACTTCATATCAAATTTTGAGAATATTGTCGCATCATGAATTCTTTTTATTAGATCAATTTTATTTGGTAATGGGTATCTGATCCACTTTAATACTTTATTTAATGGTTTATAGTTTATTACTAACCTTGGAGCTCCTCTCTCTATTTCTGAGGCCTTCATAACATAAAATCCTGAACAACTCCAGGGTGATTTTGATGGTCTTATTAATCCTTTGTCTAAATATTCTTGTATTTCTTTTTTACAATATTCTAGATATTCTTGATTCATCTGTATGGGTCTGGCTTTAGTAGGTATTTGTTTTTCATCAAAATTATCTATGTAAGGTAATGCAACTGTATATTTTTTTTCTATGCCAAAAGGCAGTAGGGTTTGTCTCACAAATTTCTTTCTCTATCTTTACTTCATATTCTTTTATAACGGTTTGGATATTATGATTTTTAAGTTGTTCTTCTATTCTTTTAAATCTTATTTCTTTATTTAATAAATTTATTTGTTTTCTTTTTTCCTCTATGTGTGATATTGAAGATTCTTTTAATAAATTTAACTCTCTAGTTCTAGGAGGTTTTATGAATCCAAAACATATTTCTTTACCCATGGTATTTGTTATTAATCCTTTTTCAGTAACTTGGAAAGGATATAATAATGTTAAGAATGGGGTTCCTAATATCATACAAGCATTCATGTTTTTTTATTAATACAAATGAGGTATTATAACATATTTTGCCTTTACAAATTTTTGCATTAGAAAGCTTATATTGGATATCCATTTTAGAACCATTTGCACTGGTTACTTTCTCTAATGTTTTCTCATAATATTGTGTTGGTATTAATCCTTCTTGTATACAGTTTACAACTGCTCCTGAATCTATTAATGCTATAGTAGTAAATATTTCTCCTTTTATTTTTATCTCAGTATGCCATTTATGAGTAATGATCAGACTTAATAAATTTATATAATTGTTATTTGAAGTTTCTGCCTCATCATTAGAGGGTTCTAACTCTATTTTGTGTTGGTTTCTTATTATATCTTTTCCTTCTAATTCTAATAGTCTATATTCTAATGAAATATCATTTTCTTTTAATATTTGTATTTCTTGTTTAAGATTTTTTATTTCTTCTTGTAAGTCTTTTATAGTTATATTTTGATTAGGAACTTTAAATCTTTTATAAATATCTTTCATATTAATAGGTTCTATATGCTCTCTTACTTCTTCACTTTTTATGATTAAATTATTTAATTGTGATAAAAATTCATTTTTTAATAGTGAGTCTTCTAATTTATCTATGATAGATATTAATGTATTTGTTTGGTTTTTATTTAACATATTTATATTTTTATCACTAATACAATTTTCACAACTACATAATCCTGGACCTAGGCAATAATCTTCTTCACTTTCTTTTAAATACTCAGTACTATTATCTGATTCTATTTGTTCTACTTCTAGTTCACTCTCTTCTTCCTCTGATGTATTATCAACTTTTTCTGATTCTAAATTTATGAGAATATTTAATAAATTTTTCTTTAATTCTTCATCTTCTATTTAATTTATTTTCTTAGCTACTTTACAACGATTTGCATACTGACCTGGTCTACCACATTTCCAACAAACATTATCTTTTTTTCTTTAGTTTTTTATATTTAGGTTTTCTACGTAATTTACTGTCTTGTGGTGCTTTATTATATTTTTTTATATGGTTTTTTATATGATTTATATGTTTTCTTTTCTATCTTATTATGTTTTTTAATTATTTTCTTTTTCTTAGCACTAGGTGCTCTAATAGGTTTCATACCATATTGATGAAAAAATGTTCCTAATTCTTTTTTATTTACCATACTTTCTTTTCTAAGTTTATTTTGTAATTTGAAGTCAGTACATACTTGTATTCCTGTATCTACTACTATGTTATGTATTTGACCATAAGTTAATATATCATATTGTATAGGTTTCCCATAATGTTGTTCTAAGTTTAACTTTACTTTTTCTGCAAATAACTTAGGTAAGCCAGCAAGGAATCTTTCTTTCCAAAATCCAACAAACCCATCTTCTCTTAAAGTTACCTTTGATAAAAATGTATCTTTATACCATCTATAATCTGACATGGTTGGACAGTACAAATTTGCTAATTGATTTGCTGATCTTTCTTTAAATATATTGGGATCTCCTACAAAATTTTGTATTATGGAGTAAATTAATGTTGATACTGCATCTTCTTGATTTGTTTCTGGTTTAACACTATTAATTATTGCTAGTTTATCATGTTCTGTGCATAAATTATCCCACCAACCTTTCAATTGACTAGTGAATCCTTGTACTATAGCTATAGCGGCAGCCTTGTCGCTACATCCTTTTGTTTTATGGGCAGTAGCTGCCATTGTCATTTGACATGTTAAATCTAATATGGCTTGTTCACTTAATCCGTCTAAATTCCATTCTATTATATCATTTCCTGAAAAAGAGTTTTGTACTAATTCTCCCCTTTCTTCGACTGTACGTCCGCGAGAGTTGGTCTATTATAATAATTTCTAAGTTTTGGATAAACTCTCATTTTATTAAGTTCTAGGGTATTAATTGAATTTTTACTTAATTCATCTAGTTTCTTTTTTAATTCATCTATTTTAATATCAGCATCACTTCTTAGTCTAAGTGCATCTAATTCTTTTTGTGAGACATTAAATAATTTATATATTGGTTTTACAGGTTTTGAGCTATTAGAAATTTCCTTATGATGTGATGAAGATGATGTGGAGTTTTCAATCCTAGTTAATTGTTTTGTCATAATTCCTAAGACTGTATTAGAATAATTAATTTGTAAATGTAATTTTTTAATGTCTTTTGTTTCTACTTGTCTATCTTCTATTTTAATGTCTTTATATGGGCTAGCTTCTATTTCTAAATCTGTTGAAGGTTGTAATTTTATTGCTTGTAATGGAGGATATTCAGATTCTATGATTTCATTATTAATAGTTTTCCATGTACTAGTTACCTTTTCTAATGGATATATTTCCTTGTTATTAAATGGATATTCCAAATTATGTTCTTGACTATAAATTTTGAACCAATCAAAGAAATATAAATTTATTTCATTCTCAATCATGTAATTATAAAATTCTGTTCTAAAATCTTCTGTTTCTTTTTTAGAGTAAGTCTTAAAATATCAATCTCTTTTATCTTTATTATATTCTGCTCCAAAATCTTCTCTTATCCAATTTTTATCTATTTCGAAAGGTTCTTCTCTATTTAATGTACTTAATATTTGTGACGCGGTAGGAGAGTATTGAGGTGATTCAGATTTTTTAGATTCTGTATATAATGGTTTTGTAACTATGGGAGTAATATTATCTAATCCTCTTAAATCTAAATTTATGGTGGAACTATCTACTGATCTTCTAGATGGTTCACCTTTATGCAATATTTGAGATTCTCTTATCTTTAAAGATGATGACCTATTCATTCTTAGTCTTATATTTGTACCATCTTGAACTATTTCTCTTATTTGACTATTATATACTTTTGGTTCTTCTATAATATCCTCTAATATCCATTCTTCTGGGATTCTTCTTATTACCTCTTCATGACTTAATCTTTTTGGGGTTTGCACTGATGATTTTCTAAGATTTACTTCTACTAATATGGTTTCATCTCTAGGTGAAGATCTTAATGCTTTATAATTATAATCTATTTTGGTAACTTCATAATAAATTCTATAAATAATCTAAATAGGACCTGATAATTCATCTACTATGTCTTCTGGAGTTTGAACATATAATTTTATGGAGTTACTTGTTTTATCATTCCTTAAGTTCATAGAGAAATTGAGATAACAGTTAAAAAATGCTGGACCATCATGAAGGTTACTTTCTAATATGGCTATTAGGGAATCATTAAACTTTTTAAGTCTTAGATCTCTCAACATGATTAATATGGGACTATTTATGCCTAATCTGTAATTTGGTTTTGCTGCAACCTGTATTAATCCTAAATGGATAAAGTTATAACCATCTTTAATATGTTGATCTAATAATGATTGTTCTAATAAGTTAATGACTTTATTGGTTTTTGTTCCTGGATAACTATATTCTACTATGTGTATCTGATCTTGATTTGAAGACCAAAATTTATGCTGTTTATAGACTTCACATTCCTTGACTATAGGTATTGACCAATTATGTAAAGAGTTTTCTATTTCTGCAATTTGTAATTCTTTTTCTTTATTATGTTTTGTGTTTGAAGAAGAACAAGAAGAAGCTTCTTGTTGCTGAGTTCTAATCATTATTTGTTTATCTTTGTTTCTTAATCCTATATCACTTAAGGTTCTAAGAAAATTTAGCATTCTTAGTCTTTTCCTGGTTTCCATGCTACGGGACCACTGCTGACCAACGGTCTTACTACCTCTCACTCAGGCTTTACTGCCGGGACCACAGTTGACCAACGTATAAACACCTCTCAGCGCTACCCTAAAAACCATTTAAAGAACTAAAAACAACAAAGGTTCTTATTACCTTAGATGATACAGTCTTAAGACTCAAAGGTTAACAAATAATAATTACAACTTTAGCAACTTAGTCGCTTAATCTTCTAAGCAACATAGTTATCTATCTTTTTTATCTCTTCTTTAAGAAGATTTATATTATTTTGATAATTTCGTATCATAGATTGATAAAGTCTGGGCCTAGTCACCCTATCTTCTGAATAACGTTTATATTTTTCTAGTTTAATTTGATTTCTTTTGATAATCTTGACTATATGAGTTAACGGATGCGGATTCATTAATGGTCTGAGAACTAAAATCACTCTATGATTATGTATTATTCCTGTGTAAACGATTCTAAGATTCCCCTGTGGGTCTAGGTATCTATTATGGTTCATAATTAAGCAATACAAATTTTTATGTTTCTTAGATTTTTCTTTAATAACCTGATAACTAGTTTGTAATATTCTTTCATTCTATAATTCCTTTCTGGGTTGGTTATTCTTTCTATAGAAGTGTAAGTTTTTTCTAATTTGCTCCTATATTTGTTAAGGAGGATAAAAGTGTTTTTGATGGGATGAAGATGTCTTCTTTTAAGTCTTAAGGTTACTAACTGTCCTGTAATAGGGTTATGATAATAGAGGACAAGTTTACTTGTTAATCCAAATATACGGGGCTGTACAGGATTATTGAGTAGGAAAATTTCATTATCTGGGTTCATCTCTACTTCCCCCAGAAAAACCAAATATAAAAAACTTTTAATGATGAAAACACAATTATGCAAGCATGAATATCAGAACACTATGGCTCTGATACCAGTAATGCAGGATCGATAAAAGTAATACAGAAAAGAAGTTGGTGATGAAAACTTACATGTATGCAGCAATTCTTGATTTGTTTCTGGTTTAACACTATTAATTATTGCTAGTTTATCATTCCTTAAGTTTATAGAGAAATTGGGATAACAGTTAAAAAATGATGAACCATCATGAAGGTTACTTTCTAATATAGCTATTAGGGAATCATTAAACTTTTTAAGTCTTAGATCTCACATGATTAATATGGGACTATTTATGCCTAATCTGTAATTTGGTTTTGCTGCAACCTGTATTAATCCTAAATGGATAAAGTCATTAACTTATTAGAACAATCATTATTAGATCAACATATTAGAACAAATACATTAATAAAAAACCCTAACCCCCAACCCCCAACCCCCCTAAACCCCCTAAACACCTTAAAACCCTAAACCCTAAATCCCAAACCCCAAACCCCATAGATAATGTTAGTTTAAATAATTCTGAGCATTCTCGTTCTATGTCTACAAATTTAAATTTTGTGCACACTACTGATTCTGATTTTATTTATACTGAGAACAATTTGGCTCAACCTCCTACACCTCTTAGGGAGCTTGCTGCACCTGAGTTCATTTATACGTTCTCAAGCTTGGTCTAATACATTTGTTGCCCAAGTTTAATGGTCCTGCAGGTGAATGTCCGTATTTGGAAAACGATACATCTTCTTCCAGTGCACCTTCTGCCAGTGGTGATCTGTAACAACCCCCCATCCCTCTTCCATTGCCTGCGACAATAATTCAAGTAAAACCCCCAACCCCCAACCCCCAACCCCCAACCCTAAACCAAATATTTTGGCCACCAAATTAGTCCTCCAAATATTTAAAACATATCCGCACAAACAAAACTCCAAAAAAACTAATAAATGAAATAATATTCTCATCCAAACTGAATCCTTTGTAGTTTTTGCATGTCAGACTACTAATAGTTAACTTTAAGCCCAAAAGCTTGTCATCTGACAATGTTAAAAGGAATTCACAGGGGAGATGATCATTCTTTCCCATCAGGTTTCTGCTTGGTATCAACTCCATCGACCGGAGGCAATGTCTACAAAAAAAAGAATGAGTCAACAACATTACAGAAAAAATATATAGACCCTCTAGATTGCACCCTAGGTATAATAGTATAAGTGCAAACAGATGATACGAACCTCAAGAGAGTATGACAGTTAAGTGTCCATGACTTTTTATTCAAGAATTTGTATCAATGGTTTTGAACTTCACTATTTATGATGCAATATAGGGAAACTTTAAATTCATAGTGAAAGTAGGACAAGATAAGGATTTTGAACAAGTATTTATGTGTCTGAATGTACTGCTCCTGTAACTACAATATCTTCACTACAATGTTTGCACACATAAAGATAAACTTTATGGATGGTCAAACGGATCTAACAAGTTGAACTTAAGTTACAGGATGGCACAGTATACTGCAATGATCAGTGCAATGTCAAGTAAAGGGATGGGCTATATCTCAAAAAAATAGTTAGGAATAATCTCAACTGTGCATATTGTTTTTTGACAATTTAAAAAGAAAAGGTTCTTCAAATAGCATAGGTTTCAATCAAGCACATTAGCTCCCTGTGTGTTAAAACACATACTAGGCATTCAAAATTTAAAGTTCAACCACTGAAAAAACACGCATGACTTGCGTACAAAAACGAGGGTACTATATATTTGCTGGAGGCCATGAAAAAGTTAGATTAAAAACTCACAAGATTAGGCTTATAGATATTGTGAACAACAGAAGCACCAGCAAGAAGAGAAAACACAGTAACCACACAGGACCAAGCCAGTGATGGAGTCCCTGTCGGCTGCCTTCCACCACCAAATTTTCTATTCATCCTCGCAAAGTACTTCTCACCGTGCGTGTCACCTAAAATGATTTAAATCAAAGCTTGAACCACACAAGCCCTTCAAATATTCAGACACGTAATATGAACATAAATTGGCAACTGAAAAACCTAACCTTAGTGTTAAAATATAAGCACAAAGTCAAACAGTAAGAAAATTGCCACAGGATATCCATGCAAACTAAATTAATTGCACACACAATTCCAAGTTAACTAAATAAACCCCAGAAACAGAAATAAAGGGCAATGTTAGGTAGAAGAGAGCAAGCATAGCCAAGAACAAGTGGGCCAGGATTCTAGGAAACAACACAAGCATGTTGTGGTTCAGACATTGTAACAAACATGTTGTGAGCATTGTTTTTGAGGTAGAATTATATAACACAATAAACCAACTTCTAAATTTCATGAAGGAGATGGTGCACAACACAACAATAAGAAAGTATGATACGAAAATAAGGGCAAATTTGACAAAGTGATAATAAAAAGTGACGGTTTGTACTTGGCGTTTCCTGCAAGATGTGGAGAATACCTCAATTCACCTCCCAAATCTCCTATTTGTTCTGATGTATTAAGTCATAAAAACGACGTCGCTTATACAGTTCTTTTTTTTATTAATATAGAAAACATAAATAACATAAGTCATTAATAACACCAGATCCAACTTATACAATTCTAACAAAAACTAATAGGCTTTAATATAAAAATTATTAAAATAAACATGTAATGATATATACTTAATTCATTTGTAAACATAAACATGTTTCTAATATTGTTTGAATTTAGAAAGGAAAAATATGTTAACATAACTGGACATAATTAGATTTGTACTGATATTAACAAGTTTTTCAGGTCTGAGGTCATTAAATACATAATAATTTTTTTATTATTTACATATCTCTCAATTATTATTAGTTGAAAAAGAATAAGATTAGTTTTTAAATTATATTATATAAATTTAAATACCAACAAATATACATTTTACAACTAATATCTATTTTGTATTTTCTTCTAGAAAGAAAACATAAGTTTTAAAATATAATTTAAAGATACTTTATTACCAATATCTTTAATTAAATTATGAATTACAGTATTTTTTAAAACACATCTATATAATTTAAAATATATAACATGTTTAAAATTTAAAATTATCTGAGTTTATTGATATATATTCAATATTGTCCCAACCCGAATCACGACGGGACGGCGATTCGAAAAAAAGATTAATAGATTTTCAAAATAAGGGGAATTGTCACCATAGTTTTCATGAAAAACTATGAAAAACCAAAAAAAACAGGAATAAGACTAGTCTACGAAAACTGGATTGCGAGTCCGAGAATCGGTTACGCGTGGAGAAGGTATTAGCCCCCACAACACCCGTCCTAAGACGGTACCTTTAACTAGATAAAATAAAATGAGTGTGTAATTTTCAAAATATTCATTTTTCACGAAAAAAAAAAAATAAAAGCAAACAAAACAATTTTATTTTGAAAAAAATGAGATCCCGATAAGGTTTAACCTGGGTTACATAGTTCTATGTTTTGAAAAGATTGTTTGTTTGAGAATTTGATATTTTTTTAATTTTAGTAAAATTTAATATTTTCGGAGATTAAACTTCATTTTCGATATCGTTTGATGCATATGACTCTTTGATGTTCCAAATAAATTTAAAATATTTTGAATTAATTTTCATATGACACGAGCGGTCAATTGAAAAAAAAATTATTTTAAATAAAATCTCATATGACATATGTAGCCATTTAGATATTTAATCAAAAATTTATATAAGTAAAATATTTACAAAAGGAAGAAGAAAGTATAATATTTAACTTTAATATATTTTTTAGTAAAATATAAAATTTATTAAAAAATAAAATAAAGTAAAAATTACAATGCTGCACTCATTTATAATAAACCAAATTCAGTGCCAACGCATCAAACTAACTTAGCCCTTTTTTTTTTTTTTAAACCATCCTATTCTTTTTCACTTTCACTTTCAAATCAATCTCTCTTTTTTTTAATACATATTTATACTCAAAAGTCACGTCCTGCACTTTCCACTCTTTTCCCATCCAAGGCCAAATACCCATTTTATTCCAGCACTTATTTAATAGACTAAACTAATCACTTTCTCCTATTTTTTTTATAT
>Ga0209700_109022_pt1 | contig 12057 bp, 4 predicted proteins | sample SiratroredBW_FD_187528 | JGI IMG/M metagenome (GOLD analysis project Ga0209700, IMG submission 187528) | Root nodule microbial communities of legume samples collected from California, USA - Siratro red BW (SPAdes) (version 2) | ecosystem: Host-associated > Plants > Roots > Nodule | place: USA...
TTGTAGTGTGTTGAGTGTGTTTAATAGTTTGTTCTTTTGTAATAACTTTTGAAGTAAGTAGAATCAACATTTCGAAAGTTGAATTGTTAAGATTGAAAGTATGACCAGTGAATCTAAACCAGTATAATATGTTTTCTTGCTCCTTCTCCGTGTAGCTATTAATTTTATTTTATTTGTGTTGCAAACCATTCTTGAATTAATCTTGTTTTCATAATAATTGCATTTTTTTTTAAGTCCTAAAAGGTTTTTGAAAAATAATTTCAAGAAACTGAAAGTTTTTAGAAAAAATATATTAAAACAAATTCATCCCGTCATGTTTTGGTTCAATCAAGTTAATCTCTTTTTCTAGTAGTTTTTCGACTTAAGGAGACATTTTAATAGTGTATCGCGAAGAAAATATCCAACTAAAAATATTATAAGTACAAGATTAACCATCATTATAAATCATCATAGACAAGACACACATTAAAGTATTTGTGTACTCTGTGCTTTTTTCTTTTCTTTTATTCTTTAGTTAGCGTAAATTTATGAGTGAATAAACACATTCTCCTTAAAGATTGACGTAACTAATACTCATGTAATTTGTGTTTTTTTTCCCAACATTATTTGATTATTGATTAAGAATGACCTTCCCAATATAAGTGGAGGCAAATCATTATCCTTCTCTCACTCCATGTTTAGTATGTAAAAATTAATAAGGAAGATTAAATCATTTACTTAACTAAGACATCTTCAATTAGGCTAGTTGGATTCACTCTTCTATTTGCTAGTTGTATCACCATACTTATTTACTACAAAGAACCCTGGGAAAGTGAAGTTCAATTTTTTTATGGCTGATAGTAAATGAAATTATGAAAATATGTGAATCCTTGCATCTTTTTTGCAATTTTTTGATTTGAAGAAACAATAAAAGCTAAAATATTCCTCCCTATATCAAATTTCTCGTCTCCCTTTAGTCTTCTCTTTTACATGCTCAGAGTCCATTATATAAGTACAGTAAGAAAAAGGTTGTGATACTAATTGTTAGAGATTTTCAAGAAAATAAAGAATATAATAGCTGAGTTTGTTTCTTAATAGAAGAAGAAATACATATATAATATATTCAATGAGAAAGAATGATCATTTTTTCATATCAGAAACTTACAATTTATAAAACTTAAAAACAACTACCTATTAACAACATGGTCCTGAAAATAAGCCATGAACACAAAAGGAGATAACAAAAGCGCCTAAAACTTCTAAACTGAACTCTTAAGAGTTGGAAAGCAACAACAAACATAATTAGTACGTGGGATGTTTGAGTCCTTGAAGCATTTTCCTAACATCGCTTATAGGGAAATCAAACGGGTTGAGAACATTGTACACCTTCACGCATCGAGCAACTGATGATCAATAAACTCAATGTACTAGCTATTTTCTTCGGGAATTGAAGACATTGTGGAATTGGATTTAGAGAGAAAGAGAAGGGTTTATACTTTGAAGATTGGGGATTAAGGTTTGAGTTTGATAAAGGGGAAGGGAGGGTTTATAAAAGGAGGTGATTCAAAATTGAAAAAGTATGGGAGGGAGTGGTGAAATTAAAAACTATTTGCTTGGGCTGCTTGTTTTTTCATCGTTCTTATTGGTTAAAAGTAGTGTTTAAGATTTCAACGTTGCTGCATGTATTGTTCGAACTACTTCCTTGTTACATAAGAAAAATTCGCGTGTAACATGATTTTATGTATGGATAATAATATGTATGTAAATCCTAGTTTATCTACGGGTCCAAGGAAATAGTAACGATAAAATTTCTTGTGGTTTAGGTTCCTAGATCTTTAGCACGTTGTATAATAGCTTTAGGTTGATCTAAGAATTAAAACAGCTTTGTCCTAAAGTTTCTAAACCGTTTAGAAGAACATACATTCTTCCAAACATATCATCCATAATCTCACTATCTTTAATGGTAAAAAACTCGTAATTGCGTGTGAAGGAAACAACCTTGCCCTAAATCTTAGATGGTGAAAAACTCATACTGGCGTGTGAAGGAACCAACCTAATGTATTTATCTTAACATTCTAGTTTTCTTTATAATTGTTTTTCAGGGAGTCCGAAATGTCCTTGGTCGTCTTTAAACTACAAAATTTCTTGTACTCATATTTAGATGAAACACATATTATAATATACCTAGCTTTATAATTCAACTACATGTGGTTAAACTTGCCTTGCAATCATTCTTTCTATGAAGCTTTGATGTAGATATCACCTCTTGTGATGATAGTCCATAGTTGATAGTATATGGACTTTATGTACATTTCCATGCTATCTTTCCAATAGGGCTAGTCTTATCCTAGGAATGTTGATAGCCTTGTTAGAAGTACTCCCTCATCTATAAGATGTATTTCCATCCTTTCCATTGTCGAATCTTTCTTCTTGCAACTATTAGATGCTCAACCCTTTAGAGGTTGAACTCTTTTAACAATTGTTAAAATTGGAGAAATGGGTTGAGTTGTGTATTTAAAACTTTTTTTTTTCCGATTTTGCACAAAACCAACATATGATAATAATAATAATAATTAGATGAAATGTTAACTTTATAGATGCACTATCAAGATGTTTTCGTAAGATTAACATGTGATGGAGACAACCAGATGCAATTTTGAATTGTTAGACATGCTATCACAAAATCTTCGTAAATCTCATTTTAAAAAAGCTCATTCTTTAGTTAGTTGTAGTTCAATAATATGCGATTAAAAGATATTTAAGTAGAGAGAAATTTACACTTAGTATTTTATACTGGTTCGTTTATAAACTCAGACTAAGTTTATTTTTTGATCAACACAATCAAGTTCACTAATTAAACTAACACTACAAAAATACAAGATGAGTATTCTTTGGAACCCAACTGCTTCTTATTAAAACTAAATATGATTTGGATCTCAATAACTCTTGGTTAAGACTAAGTATTATGGAACATACAACCACTTATTGCTAAGATTGAGTATTTTTTGGAGTGTGGCCCTATTGGCTAAGACTAAGTATTGTTTTCCTAACTAAGATCGAGTAGAGCACAATCACTCCTGACTAAGATTAAATATTATTTAAAACACAACAACTCCTAACTAAATAACTTTGATTTTACAAATGGTATGATCTAAACGATCACATGTTTACAATCTAAAAGAGGATTGTGTACTAAGACAACTACAAAATTTAAAATGCTTTTATAGGTTACAAATAAATACAACAAAATTAAAAATACTTTTATAGATTACAAATAAATACAACAATATTCTGTTTTACAGACTAGAGTTTGAGAATAGCTTAAAAGGTTTCAAGAATATTATCTTCAAAATTTGTTATTCAAAGAGAATGTTATATATAAAAGTTGAGAATAAAGAGTAATTTTAAGCTTTTAGAGTCATGGTATGTAACCTTTTTTTTTAATCTTTTTTTCTTGAACAGCTAAGAATAAAATTATTATGAGCACTTAAGGAGTGTTCGAACCCTATTACAAAAAATAATAAAACCACATACAAGTGTGATTGCAACCATGTTCATCTGTTTCCCCGACCTTAACCTCCAGCTTACAATAATCATTTTCCAACAAATTACAATATCCAAACCACTACATAACCTTACACTCAAGAAACTCAAAAGCATACATTTACAGTTCAACAAAATTATATTCAGCATTAATGTATTTAGAAACTGTGTGAATTCCTTTAAGCAATTTGATCTGCATTCTCCTCTGCGGCACCATTTCAATTACTGCAACCAAAGTCCTGCTCAACAAAACAAACAATACAAACCCAACACCACTTCCATAAATACGAATTCAGTAAACATTCAAGAGGGCACAAACACTATTTTGAATATGAACAATTAACCTTCTTATATCTAAACCTTGCCCATGTCTATTCTTTTAACTGTGCCAACATAAAAATTTCTGTATCGTCAACCACGCCACCATTAAACACCACCTTATTCCTATGCTTCCAAATCTCACATACAATAGCAACCCACACACGTTTCCAAACTGTATTCGTTTTCTTATTACACCAAGTGAGAGAAAAGTTTATAAAATGATTAACAATAGTATGATGCCTTACAGATTCTATACCTATCCATGTATCACACTTGTTTCAAATTTTTTGTGTAACTGAACACTTGAAAAAAACATGTTGGATTGTTTCTTCTTCAATATTGCATAATGGACACAAGGGTGAAGGTAAAATAATTTGTCTCCTAATCAGGTTATCTTTGGTAGGTAGCTTTCCAATGAGAACCCTCCATACACACACTTGTGCAGGGCTATCAGCTGGAATTTTCCAAATCTGTTTAAACCAAGGGCCAGCTCGGAACTAATCAAACTCTTTAAGTGCCATATACCCTGATCCAGCAGTATAATTCTCAATGTCGTCATCCTCCCATATCCATTTATCTAACATTTCTCTATTCACCTTAACAGTGGACAACAATGCTAATTGTTGCCCTTCCAATTCATGTTCCCAAACAAACAATCCTCTCCTCCAATTCAGATTCCACCTAATAACAGCCTTGCTACCGACATTCACCCAATTACCCACTTCAAAAATTGCTTTTTCTTTATCTAAAGACAAAAAGTATAACCTAGGAAATTTTTGCATGAATGGTAAGTCACCTACCCATTTATCTTCCCAAAAGCTTATAATTCTTCCATTACCCAACTTCCATCTGATCCTACTGTCAAATCAGTTCTGTTTATTCCTCACATCACAAATTTTGCAAATATCTCTCCACCATAGAGCTTTTCCTATCTTCCATGGTCACTTTCATGTCCTTCCATGACCCGTATCTAGAATCAACTATTTCCTTCCACAAACCTACTTCCTTCACCCAATTCCCCATTTCCATTTAGCTAAGAGGGCTGCATTAAATCGTTCAATATCTCTAATACCCAACCCACCTTCCTTAATAGGAGAGCACACCTTTTCCCAAGCCACCCAAACAATTTTCCTACCATCAGACCCCTAACCCCATAGAAACTTAGCTTGGATCTTTCTAATCATATTGAACATAAAAGATGGAGCTTTAAAAAAGGAGAAATAGAATAGCGATAATGCAGTGAGAACAAACTTAATAACACATATCCTTCCAGCCATAGAAAGTGTTTTCCCCTTCCAAGTGGGTAACCTAACCTTAATCTTTTCAATAATTGGCTTCCAGAATTCCACCCTCCTAGGATTCCCACCGATAGACATACTTAAGTATTTAAATGGGAAAACCATACAGCCACTATTAAGGCAATTAGAGAACACCACCAAATCCACTTCACTTAATGCTATAGCACCCACATGACTCTTATGAAAGTTAACTTTCAACCTAGAAACAATTTCAAAGCTACGAAGTATTGCTTTAACTGTTAAAACACACTGTAGACGCGGTTGGCAGAAGAATAAGGTATCATCCGCAAATTGCAGCAATTTGACTTCCACATTTTTTAATCCTACGCCAACCCCTTCTAATATCCCTATCTTGGATGCCTTTCTCACCAATCCTGCTAGCCCCTAGCCACAATAATAAACAAAAAGGGTGCTAAAGGATCACCTTGTTTGAGGCCCTCTTTGATTTAAACTTCCTAGTAAGGCTCCCATTGACCAAAACGAAAATAGTAGCTGAAGTCGGACATGCCTTGATCAATGAATCCATTTCTTATGAAAACCCAATCTATCCAACATATACATCAAGAAATTCCAGTCCACTGAGTCATAAGCTTTTTCAAAATCCACTTTCACTACAACACTCTTTAGCCTTTCCTTCCTAAGGTAATCAACTGTTTAATTAGCAATCAAAACATTATCTAATAGTCCTCTACCATTTAGGAAAGCGGATTGATATTTATCAATCACATTCTGTAAAACCATTTTTAATCTATTCACTAAAATCTTTGCTATGATCTTATACAAGCATCCAACCAAAGATATAGGTCTATAATCATTTAGAGTAACAGGACTAGACTTTTTCGGTAACAATGTGATAAAAGAAGCATTACAACCCCTAGGAGTAAAGCCTGACTCATGGAAACTATGTATTGCTATAACTACTTCGGTCCCTATAATATCCCAATTATTTTTAATAAAATGGAAGTTAAAACCATCTAGGATGGGCTTTTAGAACTTTCACACTGGTTTACAGCAGCTAAGATTTCATAGTCACTGAATCTGTAAGATAACATTTCATTTTCCTCCTCATTGATACTATTGAATTGCACTCCGTCTAAATTGAGACCCAATCTATGTTGGGCACTTACCCTACTTTCAAAATAACCCTTCACTGATGGGAGTTAGGCAGCGGAAGCAATAAGATTCACTTTTATCAGAACAATATGGAAACACCCTGAACGCAATCAATCAATCCAAAAAAAATCAATATGCAGTTGAAAACAGAAGAATAAATCAACACCAATAATTAAGGTGGGAAAAACCTCTCAATAGAGATAAAAAAACCCACAGGACGGTAAATACTCCACTAATACCAAAACAAAGGTACAATGAGCCTCACAAAATTAATCACAGAGCATATCAATACAACTCTTCCTAATCCTCAAAACGGTCACCAAAAATGGCAAAAAAATATCAACAAATTGAAATTAATAAGGAAGAGTTCAAGAATCTCGTCACCAGAAAAATAGATAATGTTTACGAATTTTCTAGAAACAAATTACAGCTCCGATCTCAAATCCGACCATCCAAAACAAGGAACTGTGAGTGATAAAACTCCAGTAAAAATTTCAGAGCAATTGGAGAAGATTTCACCGTTGGATTTCCGAAACAACCAAGACTGACGGAAATAGGAACATCCTGCAGACAACAACTCTTCACAAAATTCCTGACAATTCTACAGACCTCAAGTAGACAATCACACCGTCCAAATTGAAGAAATATGAGTGAGGAATCTTCAATAAAAATTGCAGCTCGATCAGACAAAGTTTTACCGTTGGATTTTCAAAACAACCAACATATGTTGTTATAGGAAGTAGCTGCGAATTACCTCTCCCTCTTCTCTTCAAAGCGGTTGCTCACACACTTCTCCACACACACCAAAGCTCTCACGGTTGCACACACAGTTACACACACTCAGGATTAGCCTTTTATCCTAATTATAATGATGCATTATATTGGGTCTGTCATGTGTCATAGACACACAAAAACCTCACAAGCAGAGAAACAACCCAACATTCACCTCATTCATAACCTTAGTGGGATCACACTATTCCCCATCCAAGACCATATCTTTAATGTCATTGTTGATCCTTCTCCATCTAAGCCTTGAATGAAAGAATTTTGAATTTATATTCCCTTTATTCAACCAGTCTAGCCATGACTTCTATCTAAGCATTGCACTTTCTCTTTCAGACATGCTTCTCAGACCACCTAGTAATTACTTTTACAAAAAATAGTTCAAATATAAACCATAATAAATTGTAAACTCAACCACTCTTACAGTACGTAATCTTTACGGTTATGTTAATAATATGAATTATTAGACACTTTTACAGATCCATAGTTGTGGCGCAAAGGTGAAAGGGTTATTAATTGGCATTTAAGTTTTTCCTTGTTGGTAGATTGTACTATTTGGTATTTGTTTTTAATCTAGAATTGCTAACAGTCATTTCAACCTATATGTTTGTTTTATCATTACTCTTGTAAAGGAAGCTGACAGAGAGAATTAACGACGAAGACAAAGTTAAAAGAAAGTTTACTCAAAAACCTTTCATAGAATTCAGAGATGTTTAAAGAAATTCAAAAATATGATAAGGTGAATTGAAAATAATACGTAGAATAACTTCATCTGTCCTACAACGATAAATGACCTCCTAGAATAGTGCCAGAATAGTTTCATAACAGGCCCACCTTTAACATTGGAATATGAACACTCATCCACCTTTTTGTAGTGAGGGCCATCTATGGTTTTCTCCGTGACATGTTCAACCAAAATAATTCAGCATCCTCGAAATGGCAGCCACAAGGTGGAGATGGAAGGTACATATATATTGAATCAATGAATGTGACATCCCACCATGCTAGTTGATAGAAAAGTTATTGTATCCATTCACAAGACTTCGTACTGGCAAATATATATAGAGAAAACATCCTCATATTGCATGCTGCAAATGTCTTATCTACAGAAATTTCTTCGAAAAAATCTACCCCAACCACCCATTAGCGTCTACTTCTGACTTCTTCAACCTGTACCTTCTTTTTCTAACCTTCCACAAATACATAATAACTCAAAGTTTCAACTAGGTTAACACTCATAAACATCAACCCAAACCAAAGAAATTGTAGGAAGTTAATTAATCCCTTTACAAAAGAATAATTCCTTTCAAAACAGATATTACCGAGGGAATAACTCTTGAATAACTGTATAGATATAGAACGAATTATAAAGCATAAACATAAACGTAATAGAAAATAAACTCCCTAACATTATTACTCTTGAAGCATAAAACATAAAAACAAAACTCGATAATATCTAAGTTGCTATCGTCCAATTGTGGACGTGTTTGATTGAGTTTTTCCTTTCAGAAAAGAAAATTATTTTTTCAAAAGGAAAAGTATTTTACTATATTTTGTTATATGTTTGTTTAAATCATTCTAAAAGCAGAAGTAAAAAATAAGTTGAAAACAACTTAGTTTAATAAATTACTCGAAGTAGCTTATTAAAATAAGCCGGTGTAGAAATTGTTTTCAACAATAAGAAAAATATTTAATAAAAACAAATAAACCTTTTTTATAGCTTTTAGCAAACATAAGTAATTTCTATTTTTATAAAAAATACTTATCAATAATAGTTTTCCTAAAAGTGATTATTCTTAAACATTGACAAACTCACCCTATATATTAAATAACAACCTAGATGAATCACTAAGTCATTTTTCAATAGCATTTTACTTTTATAAGGTATCCCTAATAGCTAAGACCAAAAAATAAAAAGTTAATTCCCGCCTTTGTAAATAACTATTTATAATTAAGTAACGAAGAAAACAAAAGATAAAATTAAATAACAAGTTCATTGATAAATATGTAAACGTTAAGAAAAGTCTAAACCCAAAAGATTTTTATATGTTGTAAATATTTTTATGTACCTTTTTCATACTAGTTTACTTATGTATTAATTTATTCTTTGTACGATTTTAAGATTACAATCTATATAATTTTTATATCACTATTATAATCTTTTTACTATATTTTGCAGTATTTTTGTTCTGTATAGATATATGTTATATATATATATATATATATGTCTTTATATATATATATATAGTCAGAAACACTTATAAAGTAATTATTGTATGCAAATAAATTTATATTGCCATGTATCTTACAAAATTTTATTTTATGCAAGTGTGTATTTATGACATGTTATATTTATACAAAAAATTACCTTTTATATATAATATAGATTAGATACCTTCATAATTTCAAGTAATATGAACAAGACTTTAAATTATATTTTATATTTTGTAGTTATTATTTTCACAAAGGAAATAATAATTAACATCATTTGAAAAATATGTACGAGTATTGGAAGTTATAAATTACAATCAACAGATTATTTTGTTCGTTTCTAATTCTACTTTTGATTTAACATTTTAATATTTATATGTAGAAAATAATTAATTCCTTGTTATTCACTTTTTAATTATATATACAAACAATTAAACTTGGTGATAGATACATATACTCAATGCACACAAAAATAATACACGATAAACAAATTTGTAACAAAACAATAAAAAATATCATTTTGATATTTGTGAAATTTGGGTGGGTAATCAATTACATTTTAAACACATGCACAGCTAAAAGTTCAGTTAATCATTGGCTTGAAAATAGCTTCATTATAAAGAGCACTACATATATTTAAAAGGCAGACCTGATAAAAGGAAATCCAAGTACACAATTCCAGCACTCATGGTGTTATTTAGAACATAAAAGTTTTAGAGATTCGAGTTGCTGACAAAAAGGAAAGGCATAACAAGCCATAAACATAACCCATCTGGGGTAGGGTCTTGGTCAATAGACTCCACAGTAAAACTTAACACAATCAAATACCAAAGATAATGTAGGAAAACATAAACAACAACACACAATCTTATTGGCTTGCAGTACCGATCTGACCCTCCTGCGAATCTTCTCGTCCACCACTGCTTAAAACCAAATAAAACCAGAAAACAGACAAAAGAGTCAGATTTGTAGTAATGTAAGTGAGGGGCAAGAAAGATATAAACATGTAACGTTTTCATGCAAAGAATGGTTGCAAAACAACTTTCAAGACAAATCTCATACAATATAGATTATCTAAGTACACTCAATCAAACTAAGTCATACCATATGGAGTTCAAAAACCAATGAACATTGTGCCTAAAGGCAATCATAATTCGTTTTAAAAAAAATAGAACAAGGTCTCAAACACTATTAAATTATAGTCATCAACCTCAGGGATTATACAACATATGTCAAAACTTATGGTACTCCTTTCCCCCTTATAGTTGAGTTCATGATATCTGATTGAGAACACTCCTAGTTTTGTTTTAGTATATTACAACAAAAATATCAGACACATTATATTCAGAAACGTTAAATCATAATGTGATCAAAAGAAAATATTGATCATGTCATGTGTGACATTCATCCCTTTTATCATCAATTTAACATAAAAAAACAGTTGACTTTTATTTTAAAAATTTAAATAGTAGAATATTAAAAACTTGTCAGAAGAAATTTGTGTAATTGAAAAAACAAAAAAAATGTTATAAAAAAATAATTAAGCCTAACATTAATTTTGGAATAAAAAAAGTTGAGTCTCATTAATTAGATATGTACCACTTATGATGATCAAGTGACCTTAGACATATAAATAATTAATTGATGTCATATAATGCACTAATTAATTATATATTTTACAAACACAAAAGTGAAAAAACCTTTATAAAAACTAAAATTTACTTATTTTACAATGAAGAAAAACATATTTAACCTATACTTTTTCTTACACACAATGAATTTCTTACTTCAATTAATGTCTCCTTTACAAGAGCTGGAAGTTGTGATCGTTTGTTTAAAATCAGCCTCAAACTTTGTGATAGGATAATCATACTAATATAATCCAACTTTGAAAAAAAGTAAATTTAAAAAAAAAATTAAAGAAACCAACAAACACGACACTTAGTGCCCTCCACAACCTCATTGAGAACTCTATGAATGAAACTTATTTAAGATCTATTACTCTCAGCATGCACCTAGTAGATATAAACACAGCAAAACAGTCATTACCTCTATAACCGATATATAATCATGCAAGACTTCACCCCATTTTTATCTTCTCACTTTTACTTTAAAACAATCATATTTGCTAATTGTTTTAATTTTACTTTTTTTATACAAATACTTGAAAATATAGCATATGAAGTAAAAGTAGATTGTGACTTTTTTTGTCGAACCACTGTTTTCTATCAAAATGTCTGCAGCAGTATGAATGAGAATATTCAATTAAAGGACAACATATGCCTAATTAAATTTTCCTTTCTTAGTTAAAGCTTTATGTTTAGTATTGCATGTTTTAATTGTATTTCATCTTTTTTTTTAATCGGCAATTGTATTTCATCTTAACATTTCTTTTCTACTTTTGTCAAGTTTTTTGTTTTCATTTTAGGTAATATTAGGATTTTGTCTTTCATCCTACCTTAACAGATATTCATAATGCTAGCTTGACTACTAATTAAGCAGACGTAATTCATGCTGACCTAGTCTTCCTCCCAACCCAAAGGTGGGTCAATCAGTTTGGAAAATAAGGGAACAATTAATAATGATTAGCCAGATCAAGAGTAAAAGCTTGAGATTTTTATTTTCTTTTAATAGTTTCTCTTGTAATTGAAACCTGAATCTCAGATAACTTAAGATAAAATTTTTAAATTCATGATCATATATACATATTGAGTCGTAAAACACAAAGGGAGTGCTTCTTACCTCACTGATCAGTGGTTTCGACCGATAGAAATCACGGCACCATTGAATTTTTGAGTTCCTCCACCAT
>Ga0209700_109023_pt1 | contig 12054 bp, 7 predicted proteins | sample SiratroredBW_FD_187528 | JGI IMG/M metagenome (GOLD analysis project Ga0209700, IMG submission 187528) | Root nodule microbial communities of legume samples collected from California, USA - Siratro red BW (SPAdes) (version 2) | ecosystem: Host-associated > Plants > Roots > Nodule | place: USA...
ATATATATATATATATATATATATATATATATATATATATATATATATATATATATATATATATATGTAAACAAATCAATAGAAAAACCATAGTAACAATTTTGTTTGTCTACATAGGGTAATCATTTTGTTAGATGTGACTAATTTTGTTTTGTCTACTCTATGACTTTACATTTGAATTCCAATTCAAATTCCAATTCCTCATAAGAAGACAACTTAGTCCAATAATAAGTGTCTACTCTATGGGTTGATACTCGCTCACGTGAGACTTATGTAAGTTTAATCTTAAAATTTTCTTTAATTCATTCTTAATTTTTCATCTAATTTTTAACATTTCGATGTTATAATTATTGTGTAGGAAAATTATCATCATCGATTAAGGGCCATACAATCAGAAAGTTCATCAGGTTCCAACACTAATGTTGCCTAACTAGATTTAGCAACCAAGCTTCAAGCTTGGAAGGAGGTTACTAGAGGAAAGAGTAGAGGTCGAGTTTATGGCACAATAGACTTGGTTGCTAACTACCGTCAAGGAGTGTCTTCCCTCATTCAGCCATCATTTGTTGCTACTGCCACTGATTACTCTACTCAGATGGCCCGAGAAGAGCGATTTCAAAACGAACTAAACGAAGCAAAGGAACAAATGAAGCTCATGCAGCAACAACTTGCCGCTATGATGGAGAGTCAACGTGCTGATACTTCAACTGGTACGAGTCAAGTTCACCCACTTTATGATGAAGCTCATGACGACCAACCCCATCCATGAGTTCTACATATATGTCCTACATGTCTTTTTTTATTTTGTTTTATAATAGTAATTTTGTTTTTAGACATTGCAGTTTAGTATTTCAATGGACTATACTTACAATTTAGTATCTTTAAAATGGACTATAATGGAGTTCTACGTGTTAGTGGATATTTTCTGATTTTCAGCATTTGGTTTTCAAAATTTTAAAATATTTTTTTTTAAATTACTCTTTGCTTGGGCTAAACCCACGCTAATGGCAATTAAATATTTAATATTTCACATCATGCGAGGGTCAAGCCCACACAATAATAAAAATAATATATTATTTTCCTGACCAATGCGAGGGTCGAACCCACACAAGCTTCAAAATAAATTATTTATTTTATTATAAGCATGGGCCAGGCCCCCGCAAACTCCACCTAATAAAATATTAATAATTTACCTGTGCGAGGGCTTGTCCCACGTAACCCTCATGATTGCATTTTAAGTGTGGGTCTAGCCCCCGCAAGCTTCTACAACTTCTACGTGGGTTTGACTCACGCATACTTTATTATATTTAATTAAACGTCACCTTTTGTGGGTGTAGCGTGGTCTGGCCCACGCAAGGTAGCCTCCACCTGTCCATGCCATGCAACCTTGGCTTTGCATCAACCAACCTAGCGCGGGTCTCTTCCCCACGTTATTCCCATGCATATGCGTGGGTTTTAGGTATTTTGCATGGGCTTTTGGTCCCACTATTTAATGGTTTTCCTGTAGTGTTCTATTGTTAAGAAATCAATAGGAAAATTGAAATATATTCTATTTCTAATACATATAACAACATTTGTTATTTTTTTAACATGTAACATATTTTTCAACTAGAATATTTCCATTATATTTCATACACTAGCTAATAATATAATAATATTTTATTTTTAATTAATAATTTTTTTGTCACATTAAATTATCTAATTTAACAATCAAACATTAATATCTCAAAAGAAAAATATAAAAACTCTCATCTACGTGTGACTTAGTAGGTTGAAAACTAAATTGGTAATACATTAATCAAATTAATTATTTAGTAATACACCTTAATGTCTTAATAACATGAATTAATATTATTTTAGTATTAAGAACCGTAAAAAGAGCAACATAATAGTTTCTTCAATATTTTACAACTCTAAACTACCGTATAGTATAATGTTAGACTCAAATAAATTAACTTATCATAAATCACTTATAAAAACTATTTTTCTTCCTTTCTTCAATCTTCCCTAGTCAAGATTTTAATTTTATTAGAGTTTAAACTGATTACCTAGTTTATAGATCCCTTCTTTAAAATCATTAATCTCACGAATATATAACTATATTCAACTCCATTCAATAAATGCTATGGAGTATTAGGTGTTCGAAATCAAAAATACCACAAATAAAATTATCATCATAATCTCACCTCAAAGAAATATTAACCATTAAAAAAATCTTATTTGAGTAAGTTAAACCATTACATCTACATGTCCGTCATCTATCTAGATTGTGAGTATTATTATTTTCCTTAATAATCTAAGATTAAGAATAATTTAGATTAAAATTATAAAAGACTTGTTCCTTAAAATATCTATATTATGAAACAATACAAATATAATAAAAAAAATATTCTTAAAAAATATAGCTGAGTAATTTGACATGGGACGCATCTTTCCTCATTAGTAAGGTTTTTTTCTCTGAAATAATTTTGATTAATTGTTTTTTTATGTACCGATAATTAAAAAAAAAATTGTTGAGTTTAAATAGTGATGATAGGATCTATTTTACTCACGGAAACAAAAAATTCATAATATTTATTTTTGATTGATACTTTTTAAAAAGATAATTATTAAGCTAAAGATAAATTATCAGTTAATATTATAGAAATTCAAGAAATAGATCAACAATATATATATAAAAGAAATAAGCGTTTAGCTTATTTGTATGGGCACCTTATTAACTAGTAAAGCTTTTATATAATCCTGCAGTATTCCTCCCGAATTTGTATAATTATCTTTTTCTTTGTAAAGTACGTCCATCATTCGTGCAAGGTTGACAACACGCATGAGAAACTTCATTGGTACTTGAGTAGGATTAAGGCATTCTTCATTAATGTCCTTCCAAGCACTCTCCACCAACTTACGCAGTTCTTGAATGGCATTTTCCCTTGAGGTATTATATTGCTTCATATAACAATCAAGGCTTGAGACCACGTGTCCTCTTTCACGTTCAAACTACATAAATATGGCATAAAATTTAATGTGAATCCAAATAACTATATCTAAAGAATGTGTGACTTAAATAGGTTTTCGATTTTTGACAAATTATGGAATTTTGTTGGAGTCTCTAATAAATTTTTCTTCACTTTTCCGTTCCTAATTATTACTTTTCTCAATATTATTACGTAAATCACTTTTGTTATATTTAAAATGCTATATTTCAAGAATAAATAAATAAAACTAATTGTTTGAGGCAAAAAAATATATTTTTTCATTAAATATAGTAAACAAAATCTGATAATTAAACTGGGGCCAAAACATATTTAAGAAGAAAATATTATTTAATCTTGTTCTCCTACTTTTTCTAAAATTAGAGGAATTATTGAATCTATGGTAAATGAAAGGTTTTCCTTCCATGTTTTAAAACAAAATGTGTTTGTGTTCCATACATAACCTATAATAAGCATTGAGCATATGAATAAGAACAATCTTATTACTTTTTTTAAACATAGTTTTTATGATAAGTGTGTTTTGCGAGATTCCCATAAAAATATTTAACGTTATCTACTCGTTTAGTGAATTCATAAAATGGTTGAAAAGAATGGCAAAGGGTATCTAACATATACCTCACTTCCCACAATGTCATCCATGAGTCTAGAAATAGTTGAAGCAGCTACAATAATTTTTGGGCCACTCGTTGCCCATATGAGGAACTCTTCTGTTGTGTCTTCCATGCCCAAGAAAGATACAGTTGTCAACATAGCATAACCACATGACATAGTTGCAACCTCCATGTACTCCTCTACTGTCGGTGTGTGGTTGGAATGAAACCATCTTGACTCAATAAGGTATGCTTGGACTAGTCGTTTCATCTATAGTTAAAAATACATATATATGATAAGACCTTTCTTTGTTACTTTTGTTGGTCACAAGAATCTTTTGGTACATTATCAGGGATCAAAATATTTGGTTACCAAATGAAGAAATATGTGTGGTGAATATGGAATCTGGAATGAGTGTTGTATATGAAATCTAGAATGGACCATTTAATATGTAAGGTTTAGGTTATATAAAAGTTTACTTAGTTAAAAAACTTTAGTTCATTAACCATTCAAAAATAATCTTTTAAACCTACATATTAACCTATTTAAATAAATATAAATAATCTTTTCTTAGTATTGATACTATATTATATAAAAATTGTTATAATATTGTATAAAAATAATATATTTATGTCTTAAATAATAAGCATGATCACTTACATTAAAATATCAAAATTACAATATTATTTAAAACTAAAATTCATATTCATTTAAAAGATACGTATCAGGTAAATAAATCGTATTTTAGTTTTGCAAAAGGTCAAACTTAGGTCTACCAAACAGCGGTCTGTGTTTATTTATGCCATATACACTCATTCTTATTGGTATAAGAATAGATGGAAATTAATTAACATTTTCATTAAAGGCTATATGTTCAAGACGCATAAAAAAAATTTTAATGGATTGGGTGAACACATAATAACAATTTTTAATGGAAAAAGATGTAATTGTACATAATGAAAGACTATTTTCTCAATTCTTCCAACCATTGAAAAATATTTATCAGAAAATAAAAAATTACTCAAGATTTCAAATGAAAAATGTTATGACCAAATATATAAGGTATCTTAAAGTAAAAATTAAAAGCAAAAATTTAAAAGTAAAAATTAAAAACAATCTAACCATACTTCTTTTTTAGCATACTTGACGAAGTTTTCTTTTCCTTGATTTCTCAACTCCTGTTCTGTTTCTTCAAAAATATCTAAAAGTGTCTTATAACATAATTTCATATATTCTGGTAAATCAACCAATGAGGAGATATCCCACCTGCTAATCATTAGAAAGTTTACTTTAATTTTATTTTGAAGGATAAAATAAGAAAGATACAAGGATATAAATAATTTTTTGACCTTTCTACTGCACTGGTGAAAATCTCTATCTCATCAATGGTTCCATAGGCATCATACACATCATCAATGATGGATGATATGGCTAATACTTTCTTCATTATCCTTCTAGCAAGACAATATTGTGGTTCATAATAGACTCCGACAATCCAAAAGCAAGCTTCCACAATCCTATCTCGTACAAAAGATTTGTGGAGACGTTCAAATCTTTAATCCACCACCTGAAAAAAAGAATCCCAAATTAATTTCTCAAAGAAGTCTTAGATTTGGATTATTTGTTTATTTTTCATTTAAAAAAATGTTACGTTTGGAGGAAAATATTACTTGGTCACATTGCTGACTTCTTTTTGATGGAGCTTCTGTAACATATTAAAATCTAGTTTTGGAAAGGTTAACAAACGTTCATTATGTGAGGCATCTTCTTGGTAGAAAGATATATAATATCTTGCCTCCAACCTTGGCATTCCCTTGCGAAGTGATTGTCCTAAGCTGTGATGCACTAACCCAGAAAGAAAAGGACTTAATTTGGTGGTTAATGACTTAGTTAACTGAATGAGAGTAAAACTATATGCTTCTTCCAGTATATCTTCTCCATGAAATCTTAATTGGGATGCTTCACACAAGCTCAACATTCCTTGTATATCATTCAGAATGTTTTTCTTGAACTTTCCTGCTTGGTCCTTGAATTTGCAAAATACATCTGTTTTGTAATTAAATAACGTGTTAAATTTCAAGATTTATATTTAAATATATGATGATTGCACTTGGATGCTATACAAGATCAAAATCTCTTCCAACATGTAGGGTCTTTTTGAACAAATTTCTTTATAAGCATATTTAAGAAAAAAATTGTAAATATAATCATTACAAGAAAAAAATTTATTTAAAGATCAATGTTAACTATTAAATAAAATAGTTGTTATTTATGACTAAAACAATGACTAAATTAAATTTTAATTACTAAATAACTATAAAATAAAATTAATAATTAAATTTAGTAATCAATTAAATTAATATAATTAAATAATTGACAAATTCATACCGGATGAAATGCGATATCCTTGTTGTCTAAGCAACCGGAAGAGCAAAGCGACATGATGAAGATCATCTTCGTAATTTACTATATTATTTTCCTTTGTTGAAATCTCATAAATTTCATGCAATGCTTCATCAATTTCATGTTCAAAATGATAAGAAACACCCAAACGTTGAACTGAGTTGATGAAGTTTAACTTGAAAAAAGGAGATTGTTATCAACCAGAGAGACAATAATCTTCCTCACATATTCTTTTAACAGTGGAACTTGTTTGATGTCACTATCATCTTCGTGCATGCGGTTATGAAAACTCCAGCATAAGAAACATTTTTTGATTTTGATTTTCACAGAAAGTCAATAATAAGTTAGGATAAAACAATTTAACACCATACATAAAGTAAATCAACTAATGTTACGAATTTATTTCTTTTATGAACTTTGATGTGAATATATTGCCATGAAATACTGCAATTAATTCATAAATTTAGTACACTACTAAAATTATTTCAAAACAAATAAAATAAGTAAATCTGATATTAAGTAGATGAAACTAAATCTATAAAGTAAGATTAGAAATTAATGTTTGCACTTACATGAAAACTAGAATCACAGCAGAGGAAATAATCCCCCCAAATGGAAGGATGAAAGTTTGCAGTGTGTCGAGTGAAATTTGAGTTGGGCTTGGCGTCCAACGGGAAAGCAGGAAGTGATGATGATGATACTTTAGACATGCTTGGTTTTCTAGTATATTATATTCTATGGCTTTAGAAGGGAGATAGGATGACTTTTGCTTTGAATATTCAAGAACCCAAACTCCATTAATTTATAGGAACGAAGAGAAGATGTCAGAGTCACTCACCAATCTTTATGTAAGCCCAAAGATAATTTGAAACAGATACTTCAGTGTGAATAAATCACTCTATTAAATTTATTGTTGTTTTATTTAAATTGCACGTTTTGAATTTCGGAACTGTAAATATCTTTTATTGATTTTTTAATTAATCTTATTTGATACTTTTAAATTTAAGGAATTTGAAATGTATTCTGAAATATACAACTTTTAAATGTACTTTGCTATTTATTTTGCACGTATTAACGAGAGAAAGAAATATACTACTTTGAAATGATTTTTCTATTTTAAAAATTCATTGGAGATTAAATAGTTTGAGAATAAATTACGGGAAAAAACAATGCCACTACCAGTAAATTTGGATATTTTTTAAATGTATAAAACTACAATTACTATCTAAGAAATGAAGGACATTGCAATAAGATTCTGAGAACAATAAAGAATCCAAGAAAAAGAAGACATAAATGATACCTCCTGACTTGTGGATTAGTTTTAGCAAGCTAAACGTGTGATAGAGGACATTTCGTAAGCCTCGTCCTTTGAGGGATGTGTCTAGGTCGCCTTTTAAACAAAAGATCTCAATGATTTTAGAATGTTGTAACTTCACAATAATATTAAAGGAGAATTAAAAGTTCTAGTTAAGAAGATTAGCCATTTAGGTGATATAGCAAGGAGTTGCATAATAAGTTATGACTATGTTGATCCTATGGTGTTACCTGTTTACTTTAACAAATTTTGTGGGAACAATAATGATTCTACCGAAACTTACAAGCAGTAACTGAACCTTAGGATTCCTGAATCCGTTTTTCATATTATTTTGTATCCTTATAACCAATTGTTATAAGTTCAACACAATCATATTAAAAAAAAGGAACTAAAAGCCTTTATGGTTTAAAGTCATTACTTTGAATCATCACAAATTGGTACCCATCATGGAGTTAAATAAAATTTCTCCTACCTCTATAAGATATACTAAATTTTTCATTTTTACACGACAACTATTTAGAACTAACATAAGAAACCAAAGACAAACGGTTAAAATCCACACCATGAGGTAGAGTGATTACTTTGTAACAAATCATGGACACCATGAGGTAGAGTGATTACTTGAAGAAATAGAGCAACATGTCATTTGTAGACAAATGTCTCGCCAAGAACCAATTGGCCCTTATCTAATCCACACCCAAGCATATCCACAACCTTTCTTTCTTGTCATCATGGAGGAACAAGTACTACCACACTATATGGTGCCTAAAATCACACTACTTTCAGGGTTAGGTGATTTGGAAAGCCATCTCAAACTCTTTGAAGCCCAAATGTTGATATTAGGGGATTCAGATATTGTCTGATGCAAGATGTTTGTGGGAATTCTCATGAGAAGTGCTCAAATTGATAATCTTTTTTATGTTAAATAGCAGGAAAGTGAGGCTTTGAAAAAATATCTTAATCGCTTATGTGACATCTTTATACAAGTTCACTTGCCAAATGAAGAAATGTTCGTGGGCACTTATGTTTACTATTATTATTAAAATTATTATTATTATTATTATTATTTGTAATCGAATTTATGATTGAATTTGTAACCGAATCTGTGATCGAATTTTTGATCGAGCTAGTGACCGAAATCAATGACCGAATTAGTGACCAAAATTAGAAACTGAATCTGTGATCGAAATCAGTGACCGAATTTGTGACTGAATTTTTCGGTCACTGATAGTAACCAAATTGTTTCGGTCACTAATTCAATTACGGACAGTGGTCGAAAAAATCAGTCACTAATTTAGATCACTGTTCAATAATTTTCTAGTAGTGTTATATTGTGACTTTTACTGAGGATCGATCAACTGCTCAATTATCTACGTGATGCCTGGTGTGAATTCCATCAGGCCTAAGGACATGACAACGAGAAATGTTATGTTATATCGAGCCAACTTGTTCAATTAACTAAGGATGGACACTTAAGACGAAATAAAGAGTCAACCCAAGCAGCAGAACGAGTTTTGAGCCCTTATCCTTAGGCTACTACTAAGCATGAGACACCAATACTATGAGATTTCAATATAATCGGAGGGGAATTTGCTGGAGGGGGATGACCAACTCAAGTAGGAAACTATATTCTTGCATTGTTTTGTCCTTTATAACTACAAACGCTTTTCCAACACCAAAAATAAGTTTTCCGAATGCTAAATTAGAAGATGTTTCCCCTCACAAGGATGGTCCCATTGTCCTCACAATCATCGTGATGGGACACAATGTGCATCGTGTCTTGATAAATCAAGGAAGCTTAGTCAATATCGTGTTCTAGGATACATTCATGGGACTTCAGATTCCATGCAACCAATTAAAACCTTTTGACAGAGTCTTAGTAGGTTTCTTGGACGAGTAGGTTGAAGTTTGAGGACATGTTGAGTTGATAACTATTCTCAAATGGATCATCAATAAGTAAAATTTTGGTGAAGTATATAGTGGTTAATGATACTTTTTCATATAATTTATTGTTGGTGAGACCTTATCTGAATAGGTTAAGAGCTATTGTCTCCTTCGTACACCTTAAAATAAAGTTCCGTACAATAGAGGGGAAAGTTGCAACCATGAGGTTCAATCAAAAAGTGACAAGTGTTTTGAAAACAATCTTCATACCAAACGGGGCTCTTATGCTATATGTACTTCCAGTGAGACACATACTCTGAAGACCAATCTTGAAGTCATCTACAAGGATCAGAGACTGAAACTAGTTGGTGATGTCAAGGATGTCAATGTCAGAAATGGGAAAAGGCCTAAGATAGTGGTGGCTTTGACCAAACATGTAGTGAGTGAAATGATCGATGTATTGAAAAATGAGAATGTTTCCTAGTTTTCTTCCGAGATGCTAGGGATTGATCCTAATTTTTGTGTCATCATCTAGCTATCGATCCAAGAGTTAAGTATGTCATACATAAATGACGAAAGCTGAGGGATGAAAAATGAAATGCCATCAAAGAAAAAAGTAAAAAATTGTTAGATGTTGATCATATTCGAGAGATTCAATACCTAAAATAATTAGCAAATACAGTGATGGTGATGGTGAAGAAGCCGAACAAAAAATAGAGGATGTGCATCGACCTAACTAATTTGAATAATGTTTGCCTTAAGGATTCATATTCTTTGTCCAACATAGACGAACTGATGGATAACTCATCTAGATGTGGTTTTATAGCTTCATGGAAGCGTATTTGGGATAACCAGATGTGAATGCATCCTATGGGCGAGGATGAGACCATATTCATGGATGAAGTTGGAAACTTTTTCTATAAGGTGATGTATTTCAGTTTGAAGAATATTGGTGCAAATTACCATTGTTTAATGGACAAAATACTATAATCAATGATCGAAAATAATGTATAGGCTTATGTTGATGACATGGTAGTTATGTACGTAACAATGAAAAATCACTAGTTGGACTTGGAGGAATTGTTCGCGACTATGAGCAAGTATTTACTTGAGCTCAACCTAGACAAATGTGTATTTGGTGTAAAGGCACAAAAATTCCTAGGGTTTTTACTTACCAAAAAAGGAATAGAGGCGAATCCGGATAAGTGTTCGACTGTCATCAACATGAGGAGCCCCACGAATGTGAAAAAGGTCTAGTGTTTAACAAGATGAATTTTAACCTTGTCTCATTCCTTTCCAAATGGAGGAGACAAGGGTTTTCCTTATTTTCAATGTATTTGGAAGATTGATCTTTTTGTTTTGACAGTAGAATGCAATAGGCCTTTTTGAAATTGAAAGAATACTTATCTAAGCCCCCCTAGTTCTCAACAAACCAGTGCCACACAAGTCACTTCAATTATATCTCATAGTGACTGACCAGTCAATAATCTCGATGCTCGTACAGGAAGATGACAAAAGGTAGAGATCCATCTACTTCGTCAACAATGTGTTATAGGGACCTGAGATTCGAAATCAAAAAAGTTGAGAAGGCAACATTAGCGATGGTAGCGATATATCCACGAATATGACACTATTTATAGAACCATACCGTTGTCATAATGACTGATCTCCTGATCAAATAGGTGCTCATGGAAGGAGACATCAAATGTAGAATGGTAAAGTGGTTGGTAGAACTATCAAAGTTTAACTTGCAGTATGAGCCTTAGGGGCCAATCAAGTATCGAATTTAGGTCAAATTTATTACAGAGCTTACCCCGCCAACTGGTCCTACTAAGGGAACTAGCATAAGGTGGATTTTGTTGGTAGATGGGGCTACCAACTTAAAAGGTAGCGGGGAAATTGCAATTCTAGAAGGACCTGATGTCATACTTATTGATAGAGTTAATTTACATGATATTATTGGCTTATTTTATGACAAAATTTAACTTTCTCAACACTTAAAATCTGCATAATTCTCAATTTTATTTGGTTTTTTTAATAAATGATTGTGAGGGTTAGAAAAAGAATTTGAGTTTCTAGTATTTTGATTGAATTTGAGCATAAAAGCATTGGATTAGAAGAAAGACGATTTAAGTCTTGAAGGAGTGAGAGAAAGGAGCAGAATTTGAGCATAAAAAGCCAAGCTTGACTCAGCAAACTCGAGCTCGATGCAAGATAACCGAAAAGCAAGGTCAAAGAAATGCACCTGGTGCAGGCAAGGCTTCAATGCTTGCTTCAACAACAAAATCCAATAGTGGCTATCGCAACTAACCTGAGTCACACAGTCAATTTTCAATGTCAACACAAGATCAAGTACACAAAAGTATCAAAAATCATACTGCAGAAATGAACTCTTAAGTATGAAAGAACTCAGATTCTTAACTTTGCAGAACAACTTTCAAATCAGATTTGTTCAGAATTAAACCTGATGTGATATTGCAGATTATTCAATTTTTCAGCAATGCAATCAATTTCCAGTTAATGTTGTATGTAATTCAACGTTTGAAAAGAAACAATCTGCTAATCAAGATTTCGTAAACTGCTACAGTTGAATAATTAGAATCAATCACACAATTCAAGTTACAGTTCAATATACAGTTGAGGACATACACCAGTTTTATCAAGATTACCATAAATTAATTCAATCTTTCAATTTAATTCATTGTGCAGTGCAAGAATTTAAAAGAAAAGGGTTCAAGAAGAAGAGGCACAATCAATTTTATACTGGTTCACCACACAGGGCTACGTCCAGTCTTCTCTGCACAACTTGCAGAGAAAGTTCCACTAACTCAATTAATTGTTCTCATACAATTAATCAACCAATTTCTACTCCCC
>Ga0209700_109026_pt1 | contig 12046 bp, 2 predicted proteins | sample SiratroredBW_FD_187528 | JGI IMG/M metagenome (GOLD analysis project Ga0209700, IMG submission 187528) | Root nodule microbial communities of legume samples collected from California, USA - Siratro red BW (SPAdes) (version 2) | ecosystem: Host-associated > Plants > Roots > Nodule | place: USA...
AGTTTGAAGTTTATCAAGCCTCCAAGTGGGAGATTGTTGGGCTTTGTGGAGGCTTGATTTGAGTTAGGCCCAATTAGACAGTAACCCTAGTTTCTCCCTATAAATACACAACTTGTATTTGTAATCTTCAGCAATCACAAGTGAATAAAATTCTTCCTGTTGCACGTGGATTAGGGAAACCGAACCACGTTAAATCTTGTGTGTTGCCCGTGTTCCGTTCTTTCTTCTATTCCTTGCAGATTATTTGTGTGTGTTGTTTGTTTAAGACTCATCATTAACTAGGTATTTTTTGTTAGTTTGTGTTCTTCCTCATACTAATCCCTTCTCGTTGTGTGTCCTATTTATTCATTATTGGGCTTTGAAAATTGACATTGGAGATGATCGGTAGACGAGAGAGAGAGACATTCAGCCACTTGCAAAAGAGGGTAAAGGCAAGTGGGAAACTGTGTTTACTTTTCAACATGATCAAGTTTTTCAACTTATAATGCACTCAAGATAATTGGAATGTCCAAAAGGGTTCTTATATCTTATTCCTTTCATGAATAACAGAAAGATATAACCTCCACATCAATCGTGATCAACAGATAAGCAAGCAGGTTTTAAATTGTACAAGATAAAAAGAAGAACAGGAAAAAGAGAAAAAGTGAAAAACACACACAACACGACACTACTTATATCCTCACGGCATCGATGCATGATGATATAATAGTTACATGTTTGACTCTTAAAGTTAACCATGATTTGCAGCTAATATTTGAATGTGATGATCCTACATAGAATATTGGAAGGTGAATTGAGTTATGGAAGCAGATAGAGTTGGTGAAAAAGCTTGGACAGGGAAATTGAAGTAAATGAGCATGAGATTTTGGAAAGGAGCGTATAGGAGGCATGATTTAAAGAGGGTAGCTTATTGGCATTGGGAGTATGTGTTATGGTTGGAGAGTGAAGCTATAGTAAGTTAGAAACTGCTCCAGGTGTTTCCTGCAACAACCCAAATTTTTTCTTCCTCGCATAATCCCAAAACAAAAATTATGCTCACATGGATAATGAGTCCATGTATAATGGATTAAATTTTGGTGAATTTAATAATTATGTTTCTCATGTCAGTTCAAATTAAAGTAATAGTTTAACAAAAGCATTTCTCGACAAAATAAATATAATACCTTATTATAACTACAAGATAGAACTTAGAACCATGAAATGATGGATGATATTGAAAAGTAAACACTAATCCATCTCTTTAGCATCTAATAATCGTGAGCTTTGTACAATTTTAGTCGACAACAAACAAACACTTATGGAATTTTAACTTAATAATTGATACTCTCTACAATATGGACAAAATTTTATTTTATTTTATTCCTTAATATTAAAAAATGGTATTTTTAATCTTTCAAGTATAACTTTTATATTTTAAAATCGTCAAATTTATTTTATTTCGTTTTCAAATTTAAAAAATGATTGTTTAAGTCTTTTAATTTGAAAATAATTTATTTTCAAAGTTGAAATGTATTTTTTTCCTCAACTTTTCATTCTTCTTATGATAATGACATGGTGATACATCACATTAAATCATGTAATATTTTTATCTTCTAACTTCCTCCTTCTTGTCACATGTAGAAATTTACTTGAGTTTTTATTTTTGGGATTAAAGCATAATAATTATAATTAGAATGAGTGAATATAAATTTTTTTCTTTTACTTCAATGCATTCTAGCGGTTTAAAATAATAAAAAAATTATTTAAAAATATTTCAAGAATGTACATTTGTGAAATTTAAAACTATAATAAGTTGCATATTTAAAATTTCTAGAAAATATATTATTAGACATTTAAAATTTTTCATTCAATATAAAAATTTGTCACAGAAATTATGAGACAAGTTCTTTATATTTTTTTCCTATTTTTCTTATAAAAGAGTCTAAATAAATAAAAGTTTTACATCCACTTTTAAATTAGAAAGGTTATTAAGGAAATGATAAATGATGATTGACTATAACCCTTCTATTCCATTTTAATTTTTCTTACTTCCTGAATGAATCTAGAGTTAATAAAGAAAAGGGAACTAAAAAATAATGTTTAAATTTATGGGACTAAATATATATAACTTTTATATTTAAGTGACGCAAATCTACTTCTAATTCTCAGATCAATCTATTTTTCCTATTAGAAATATTAAAATAGTTAATTTCAAATTTGAAAAACTATTTTCTTTTTAAATTTAAAAACTAAAATAAGTGTTAACCTTAATTCAAGATATTGAAAAATATTTTAGTTAAAATTAAAAGAAAAATTCACATCGTTACATTATATATATATATATATATATATATATATATATATATATATATATATATAATAAAAATATTAATATTTTATACCCAAATAATAAAGAATGCATCTATAAATTAAATTATATTAATAATCTCCAACCACCATGTTCAGATTGCACTCTACCGGCTGTCTTCTCTTTTTCACGTCATTTCAAAAATTACTCTACACCTTCCTCTCTTCCCTTACATTTCTACAAAACTAAATTACTAGTTTAAAATACAAAACTTATATTTTTATTTTTCAACCAAACTAAAAATCAAGTAGGTGCCTTGTTTCATTTGATTTTGCTGGTAAAAAGTAATACATGGTGTGGGACTTCCCTATCCATACCCATATTGATATGAAAGTAACTTCTCACAGTATAAAGTTTATTTAACAGTTTAAGAAATTGATACGTTGATTATGAACTGCAATGCTGAGATTGAAGTTCTTACATTGTTTCTGTTTATTTTTACGTAACTTATCTCTCTTCTTAAGTGTCAATCAACATCAATCCGAGTACAAAAAGAGAAGTTGAGAGCGGTAAATGTAATTATTATGGGTGAAAAATTTTCCTTCCACCATGCGCACAAGGTATGTCTGCAGGTGGGGGCCTAATTCTCTGTTTTGGCGGCACAAACTGTCAACATAACTGACCTATAGATACGTAATTTACATTTACATGTGCATCCTTGTTGAATTGAATCACAGGTTGATGAACCGGAAAGAAAAGAATAAGATTCACTGAGGCATGCATGATGCATGTCAAATTCAGGGTCAAATCTAAAATACCATTATACATACGAGGACTCTCTCTAGCTTGCACACATAACAGATCCTGCACCACACTCTCCAAAAACAGGTTATTTATGATAGTGGCCTAAGTGTATATCAGGAACTCACAAAATCTTGGTAGAAGAGCCGAAATCTGAGAGTCTGAATTGGGTTTGGAAATGAGGAGTTGATTGCTTGTGTAGGTCATCATAGATATGATATTATATACTCCACTATTAAAGAATGTCCACTTGAATACTCAATGTCTTAAACTCACACAGCAACTCTGTGTTTGTCTCTCTCTTTACAACCAGTATATAAATGCACTCCTCCAGCCTCTTTGCCACTCTCAACTCAGGCGTTTCTGTCACCATGGTTCGCTGCAATCTTCATTGGTGGCTAGGTCCTGTTGGAGAAGCAGGGCACGTGCAACATCTCTCTCCAACTCTCTTCTAGTGTAGTTCATCTGAGTTTGCACGTGCTCCCCTTCTCCAACACGATTTTCCTACCTTTTCTTTGCCTTTTTTTCTGCTTTTTTCTTCCTTTGGACAACAGTAAGTGAGAGTGGAGTTGCATGCATGAGATTTTCATATTATAAGTTCAATATGCTTCGCTTTTTTCCTTTTCTTTTGATTGCACACCTTACTAATCCCTCAAAATACATATGTATTTTTAGAGGGTTAACTTCAAATTCTCTTTTACCGCAGGATTTGAAGATTGTAAACCTGATCACTTGTTTAAGAAGCAGGCTTAACACTTTGTATCCAGAAACACAGTTTTTGCATGTGATTGTGATTTGTATTCTGCAGGGTGATGTGGAAAGTACGTACTTGCCAACTCCAGCATAGAAGAAGAAGAATGACAAGGATTCGCAATTCATACAGATTTCTCAAGTTAACTGCAGCTAAAGATGACATGTGCTGCTCTGCACTGATCATTACAGACTATATTTCCATTTCTTGGGTTCTGCTCACATCTCTGTTTTTTCGTTTTAACTAGGACAGATTCAATTTTGGCTATGTAATTTCTTTTTCACAGTTCAGTGATGTGTCTCTGGTCAAATTTTAAGCGACTGTTGTTTCCCGGTGCTCCTTTATCAATGTAATCATCTCTTGGAACTTAACAAAACTTAATTTTTTTTCTTATCATTGTCCATTGTTTATAATTCCTGTGTTGCTTCAACCTAAAGCGCGCCATAATGGCAGTCCTCACTCTGTCAAATATCCATATGAATATATGTTGCTGACCTTCATTTTCCTTTTGTAGAAATGATTATATAATTATTTGGAGTTCCTATCACCAGCACTAGTTACAAAGTTTACTTTTACAAAAAATATCTAAACAAAAATTCAAAACAAATCGCTTACCCCCATTAGCGGCAAATGTTTTCTTGCAATCCCGTGTAAATAGTTATCTATTATCGCTACCTTTTCTGTGTTTCAAACAAACTATTTGAGACTAATTTTCCAAAGCTTCCTTTCTGTTATCAGTGAAAGTACGGAAAAAAAAAAAACATCAACATATGATGAATTTTCATTTGTGGGAGGTGTGTCATGCACCAGTGCCGTTAATATTATCATTTATATATGCTAAGTTTGCTGTTAAGATTAGGTATTTGTTAATGGTTAGAGATGACGTGAGTATAACGAAAGATGATAGTCCAAAAGGAAACACTAAAGCTGAAACTTCGGCTTAGGAAGTGGGGGACTCTACTCTTCTTGGTTAGTTCTGCATGCAAGTACCTCATTCATTTATGTAAGTTGGAAATGTAAGTGTGGAAAAAACAAGAAACCAAGTCAGTGCTGGCAACGCAGAAGAACCTTAAAACGCAAGCAAATGGAATAATGAATATGGCCATTTCAACACGCAATGCACAAATATCAGAGTTATGGCATGTAACTCTGCTCTTTGATTATGTCACATGGGCTGGAGAACGAATCGCACAACACTGAACAAAAAAATTTGCAGGAAAATTACGTAACTTGCAAAATCGACAGTGAATTGTTTATTACTGATGCCGAAAGAAAGATTGAACCACAAAGATTGACTTTACCATTGCATATTTGGATTTAAGCTTATAAACATAAGTTTCAACAAACTTTATTTTGTAAATTAAGTTTGAAAAAAAAAATTACTTTCTTTTTTTCAAATTTGATTATTGTAAGAAAAAAAAAAAACTAGGTGAAAAGTTAGTTTCCCATCGGTTTCATCAGAAAATTTAACAACAGATATTTTTTATTTTTATGTTTTTAACATACGATTGAAAAGTAAACACATGGGTGAAAAGAAGAGAAAAAAGTAAAATAATATTTAAATTTATTTACTTATTCGACCAATCAGGAGAGCACAACCATACAAAGTCCTAGGGAAAGTAACAATGAAATTAATAAAATTTGTACATTGTTGTTCAAAGCATGCTATTATTACATAAAGGACAGAGGTTGAAAATTAATTTGTAATAAATATTTTGCAACTTCAAATGGTAGCAATTCGCCATCTGATTGTACTGTTTATGTTTTCCTTTTGTAGGTTGTGGCTGGTTTAGAATTATATCTCATTTTGCCAATTATAAGGTTGGTTCAGCTGGAATACCTGGAATTGGTGTGTGACAATATTAAATTTATAAACTTACGTGCAATTATCAAGTTTGGGTGGGTTCACATTGATGGTATGTTTATTGGAACCCAAAAACTCATCTTACTATTACTGTGAGGTGGCATTTGATGTACACAATACAAACAAGATCATGTACATCAACTAATAAAGATATTATATACTGCATAATATAAATAATTCTCAAAAAGAAATGATGAACTAGAAAGGTAAGATAAAAACAAAAAATTAAGAGAAAGTCTTGTGACTATAAAGATAAACAAAACATAAATAAGGATGTAAGTGGAAATCATCTCGATAAAATATAATCTCTGTAAAACATAATGAAGTATGTATTGCTCAGGGGAGATTTTAATTTTGTAAGGAAAATAGAGGAAAGCAAAGATAAGAGTCCATTATTATAAGAGAAAGAAGGAAATAATATTAAAATGGAATTACAAGCTGAGGTACAAGGTGGTACTTTACAATTAGGGAAGAAGATAACACATTCTTAATCTTAGAAGTCTATGAATGAGATTAAAAGTAGGCAATTGCTTCTTACAACCCCTCATTTGCTTCATGCACCACCTTATTGACAATGTTTGTCATAGTCGAGAGGAGGGTGAGTCGGACTTCTGTTTTATGACAATTTCTTTAGCGACTTTCATGTCCGTCTTCCTTTCGACGAGTTTATCATAGGCGTCTTATGCATTTTGAGCATTGCACAAACTCAGTTGCATCTCAATTCCTGGGGTTACCTACAAGCCTTTTGGCTTTTGTGCGAGATGTACGACTTTCGCCCTTCTCCATAAACATTTCTTCATTATTACGGTTCTAGTCCAGCAAGTCTCGTAGGTTGGTTTTCCTTGTTTAGTCAGTCGGGGTATGCCTTGTTCTCTCCCTACACAATTTCTTATAAAAGGTTTGAAACTGAATTTCTCTAAATATCTATCGAACCTATTGATGGTAAATATTTTTCCAACGGGGATACCCCAAAGTTCCCCTTTTTATTAGACGAGGGACTCCATTCAATATTTTTATTGGCCAATGTCCTCAATGACCGGTAACAATTAGAAAACTTTTTGAAGTTTTTGATAGATTTTCAAGGAAGATGTCTACTCAGCAAATACTTAAGCTTTATCTTTTCCCACAATGCTTGGTAGATTTGAGTGGTATGTGTTATTATACTTTTGTGTTATTACTGATGGAGAATTGGTCGATCAGGATCTGGACTGGTCCGAGGACATGTTAGCCATATATTGTTGTTTTGTATGATCGGTAGCTCTATCGAGGCTGGGAACTTTCTTGGCCGTATAGTACAAAACTCATTTTGACATATCTGAAATGATGAATAAATTTTTTTAAAATTCTTGAGTGTGTCATATCTCAAGTGGTGTTTCTCCTTTGTTCATCATAGCTTATCTCTTGGTGGCACATCGAGGTTCATCAAAGGGAAGTAGAAAGTTTATCTTTTGGGTTTCTTATCTTGTGAGCTAGGTCACAAGTGGTGTTCATCATCTTGGTTATCCCATAGATTTGAGGGACGCAAAGTTCTTATTTTCTAGAATTGATTCTTATCTTGTGGGCTAGGCCACAAGTGACGAATCACCATTTTGCTTATCTCATGAATTTGGGTGGCACAAGGTGTGTTTTAGTTCCTAGCATTATCTTTGTTTCAGGCATTTTCTTTAACTGTTTTTCTTTCTGAGTTTTCCGCAATTTTGAAGTTCACATTCATCCACGAATCATTCAAGAAACCATCCAAAAATTCATCCAATAGCTCTTTCTTGAAGCTTGAGTGTAACGATCTTAAAACCCAAGCCATTCTCCATTACCATAGGCATTTTTTACTTCCGTTTTGCACCTTCGGCTTGGGGAATCCGTATCAGGTGGTATCAGAGCTTTGGTACACTCAAAGCTTTTGGGTGTTATTCAAGGAGTTGTTCATGCATTTTATTGAACACGTGGAGGACAAGTTGGGTTTTTAAAGATTAGCTCAACTAAAATTCGGGATGAATTTTCTTGAAGAAGGGAAGGATGATATGATCTAAAAATTAAAAATAATTGTAATTTTTATTTTATTTTTCTATGTTTAGTTTGGACATAAAAATAAGTAAGGAATGAGTTTGTCTATTCCTCTTTCACCTTGAATTCTATATAAAAACATTTATGGTACTCATTTTGACAGATTTGGAATAATGAATAAAAAATTTCAAAGTCTTGAGTGTGTCATATCTCAAGTGGTGTTTCTCAATTGTTTATCCTAGAATGACACTTCATAGCTTATCTCTTAGTGACGCATTGGGATTCATTATAGGAAAGTGGAGAGTTTCTTTCTTGGAATTTCTTATCTTGTTAGATAGGTCACAAGTGACAATTCATTATCTTGCTTATCTCATGGATTTGAGTAGCACAAAGTTCTTTTCAATTCCTAGCATTGACTCTTATCTTGTGGGAAAGGTCACAAGTGACGAATCACCATTTTGTTTATCTCATGAATGTGGCTGACACAAGGTGTGTTCTGATCCTAACATTATTTTTGTTTCTTGCATTTTCTTTCATTGTTTTCATTTCCAAGTTTTCCGTAAACTTTGAAGTTTACGTTCATCCAAGAATTCTTCAAGAAACCATCCAAGATCAATAATACAAGAGTCCTTCCTTAAAGCTTAAGTGAAACAATCCTAAAACCCAAATCATTCTCCATTGCCGTAAGCGTTTTCGGCTTCCGTTTTGCACCTCCAACTTGGGGATTTCGTATCACATGGTATCAGAGCTTTAGTACATTCAAAGCTTTTGGGCGTTATTCAGGTAACGATTCAGGCATTTTATTGAACATGTGGAAGAAGATTAACTCAACTAAGATTCGAGATGAATTTTCTTGAATAAAGGGAGGACGATGTGATCTTGAAAAATAAAAATAAATATAACTTTCCTTTTATTGTTCTATATTTAGTTTGGACATAAAAATGGGGAAGAAATGAATTTGTTTATTCCTCTTCCACCATAAATTCTATATAAAAATACTTATTGTACTCATTTTAGTTATTTGAAGTTTTGAGTGTCTCATATCTCAAGTAGTGCTTCTCCTTTATGTATCATAGAATGACACTCAATAACTTATCTCTTAGTAGCGCATCATGGTTCATCAAAGGAAAGTGAAAATTTTTTATCTCGCGAGATAGGTCACAAGTGTCATCTTGCTTATCTCATAAATTTGAATGACGCAAAATTCTTTTCAAATATTAACATTACTTCGTATTTACAAGTTATTGTTTTAATTTCTAATATTATTTTTATTTCTTGTAATTTTTATTAATTGTGTCCATTTCCGAGTATTTTGCAAACTTTTTTGAATTTTCCGCAAACTTTTAAAGTTCATATTCTTCCAAAAATCCTTCCTTAATATTTGAATAGAAAAATCCTAAAACTCAACCATTCTCTATAGCCATAGGCATTTTTGACTTTCCGTCATCCAAAAATCCTTCAAAAAACCATCCAAAATCCTTCCTTAATACTTGAATAGAAAAATCCTAAATCTCAAAACCATTCTGTATAGCCATAGGCATTTTCGACTTTCCGTTTTGCACCTAGACATGAAAATGAAAATTGCGTATCATCCATGCACCAGGTCCAAGTGTTCACTTATTAAGATTTAAACCGTGTTGGGGCAAGATTTGAAATGATGCGGTAATTAAATGGGGAAGCATTGAAGAAATCTTCACTACATGCATTTCACACTGAACGAGAATAAGGAAAAACAATTTTCAGATACGGAACCCAAGTATAGGCAGTGCAAAGATTTAATAAATTTCATTGAAAAAAACAAACGTCAACCTCAAACAAATAGCAACGGTTAGTGACCATTATAAATTGTATTTCATAATATGCCAACAACCTAGTAATTTTCTATCAACCTACAATAAGCTTCAATTAAATAGCATAATTTAATCACAATATTGCTTCAACTTCCGCTCTTAAAACAGATGTACAGCGGAACCTTCATAGTGCTGAGCAAAATCATGGATCATAGTGGTTTTAATATAACAGCCTCCAAAGATAAGAGCAAACTCCCCAAAATAAACGGTGCCGAATTATCCATTCAAGCCGCATATTACTTACACAAAAGCACTCTAGGCTACGAAATTAATAGTCTCCTGTTCCAAGGAATTTGATTTTCCTTTCCCCACATCAGAAGAAAAATTTTAATGTAAACAAACCTTCAGGATGTATGATTGACTTTCACAGTTGAAGATTTGTCTACCAAGAAGATGGAAAGCAACAAAGTTGATAATTATATCTAGACACCATACACTGCTTGTATATGTTAGTAATTCTCATCCAATCAATTGGTTGAAGATTGTGAGGGACTTATTGTAAACATCTGATATAGGAGTTGACTCCTTTGAACAAAAAGGAAATTCTCATCCCTACTCCGCACGAGCACAATGCCAAATTCAAGTCAACAAGCAAACCAAATTCTATATGGATTTTCCAGAAGCAATTAACCGATATTTTGATCAAACATTCTTCAATTGCAAGACATAAGAACAAAAAATAAGGGACTGCGGGTGGCCTTTGAGATGATCTCATATTAGTTTAATAACGCAGCAACAATATCAAATGCAAAAATATAATGTGAACTCTATTCTGAATCACAACTTTCAAAATAAACAAAACTGTTAAATTGCAACTAATGTAAATAGAGCTCAAGCCAAAAGAGAATCTAGCATTGAGAAAAAGGGTAAACAAGGTTCTCAAATGAATAAACCGACAACATGACTAATCTTCTTCCTCTCCTTCATTCTCAGCAATGTTGAAGTACCTCAGTTCATAAACGCTTCTATCTTTGTTAGAAGCAATCACTCTGAGCCAGTCACGAACATTGTGCTTCTTCAAATACTTCTTAGTCAAGTACTTGAGGTACCTGTAATCAGTTGTTATGTTAATAACACATCAAAATCAAAACAAAATTCCTATCCAAAGTCACATTCAATGTATGTGTCTAATATAACAATTCAGTCCAAACCCTAATTCGAGAAAATAAAAGTGAAAAAAATAAGGTTACCGTTTGGAGAAGTTGCTGTCGGCCGTAACAACGATCTTGGTCTTCTCCCGTGCGACGGCGACGGTGTCACCGAGAGCACCGGCCTTGCCAGCAACCTTGATCCTCTCTTGAAGAAACTTCTCGAGAGACGCAATGTCCATGATCTTGTCCTCCACTGGCTTCGCGCAGTCAATGGTGAAAATCACCACTTTCTTCTTGCCCTTCGGAGCAGCTACACCTCCTCGACTCATTCTTTTCACTTTCTATTGCAAACCTATGAATTAAAAAACGCAAAAAGACAAAGAAGAATCCCTTATTAGCTTCTGCGGTTCCTAGAAAACTAACTGCTCAAACGAAATTCATCGGCTTCTAATTCTTTCTGTGCGTTGAAGAAGATTCATATGGAAATTACACAAAGCGGACAACGGAGGGTAGAAAGGGAGAAGATTACCTTAAGCTACACTGAAATAGCACAACCCAGTGTGCGGAAGCAAGCGGCGTTGAAGTGTGGTCGATAATTAGGGTTTGGATTTCGCTCTCATTTTATACGCTAAATGAAACGCGCGTTTATACAGGGCAAAAATTAAGATGCTATTGTTAACTGGTATTTTGACCTGTTTGCACTGTTAAATATTTTTTATATGCTTAAAATTTATTAATTATGTTATAATTGAATTTTTTAACATTTTTAAATGGATTATAATAAATTTAAATTTTGATATAAATTTATATAGATGGACAACTAAAAGTTAAGAATATAAACAACAGAAAATGCAAAGTAATTGAAAAATATGCTGTATTTACTATTTAAAAATATGTAAAACGCACCCTCAAAGAAGGTATAAATCAAAAGGCGTCACTTTTAAATTATGACTTCTAAATTATAACACAGAAGTACATGTAAATTTTTATATACATTTCATTTGATGATTTGTCCAGCCCTTTAAAGATTTTATCTATAAGTTATTAATTTAATATTATAAATATATATCCTGAATAAAAAAAAATATTTCATATCGTGCATTAATAAAATCCAGAATTACATTGTTAATTTACATCCAATTGTTACTTTTTTTTTTTGTCTCTTCTTGTTTTCTTCTTGCATCTTGATGGATACTAAGGAATGTCAAAAATATTTTTATATGTAATTTGCTGGAAAACTCTAATCTATGTGATTCAAAAAAAATTCAAATTACACAGCTAAAAAGAATTAGATATTGCGTTTTTGAATTTTATCATTTAAATTTTTCATAATGTTGTTCAATACTTTTAGTATGCACAGTTTTTTTTTTTTTTTATTTTTTTTTTTTTTTTTATTTTTTT
>Ga0209700_109027_pt1 | contig 12044 bp, 7 predicted proteins | sample SiratroredBW_FD_187528 | JGI IMG/M metagenome (GOLD analysis project Ga0209700, IMG submission 187528) | Root nodule microbial communities of legume samples collected from California, USA - Siratro red BW (SPAdes) (version 2) | ecosystem: Host-associated > Plants > Roots > Nodule | place: USA...
AAGCAAATAAAAATGCATTAAATGATACAAATTATCATTTGTGGAAGGACAATATGAAATTGTATTTTCTAGTCTTTGTTACTCAGAAGTTGGATTTCATGTATGATGAAAAATGGACTTTTTACACCAATCGAGGTAATATGTGACTAACTTTATCCAATTTTCCCTAAATTCACTATTGCGCACTCGAGGGAGATATGACGTCAGTTGGAAGCTCCCAATTGATATAATATGTGACCAAACTTTACTCAATTTTCCTCAAATTCATTATCGTGCCTACGAGGGAGATACTATACGTCGGTTTCCAATCAACGTAATATTGCTACATACACGTCGGTTGGGAGCTTCCAACTGAAGTAGTATCTTCTCCGTCATTACAAAGTTTTCAAATTTTGAACTTTTATTTTTTCAGTCTTTTTGTACATAGGTTATTTGTGGAACCGAAGTGGAATATAATATATTACGTCGGGTTTGTGTGAATCGATGCAATAGCTCTTCAAATATTTACAAAATTGTTAATATGTTTTTGTTTACGTCGGTTTCTTTTTAACTGACATCATATCTTGTCGTAAAAAGTCTTCTTAACCTTTTGCTTCCGTAGATATATTAATAATTCATTTCATTTAAATTATAATTGTTAATAACATTATTTTTTAATATAATAATAATATTATTAATTACATTAACATTGTTATTATTAATAAAAAATAGTAGTATTATTAAAATTAGTAAAAGTACTATTATTATTATTATTATTATTATATTATTATTAAAGTTAATACTATTACTATTTATTAACATGATTAATAATATTATTATTAACTTATATGATTAATATTATTATTATAATCAGTATTATTAATAATATTATTATTATATTTAATATTATTCTTCTTAATTTATTATTATTATTATTACAGTTATATTATTACTATATATCATTATTAATATCATTAACAATAATAATATTATTATAATTATTATTAATATTATTAATAATAGTATTATTTTTAATATTAATATTAATATTGATATGATTATTATTATTATTATTATTAATATTGTTATTAATATTATTTTAATAATATTAGTATTATATTTACTAATATTGATAAAAATAATATTAATAAGAATTAAAATAAAAATAATAATAATGAGTATATATTAGTATTTTAATTATGACTAATATACGTATATTGAAGGAAGTGGACTCAAATTCTTCGAATTCTGATTAAGGAACAAGAACTATCAAGGTAGAAGTTTGTGAAGGGAGATTGACTGTAAATTTGAGACATACTATAATCTTCATTTTAACCATTAATTAGGATGGTCGATTAAAAGTTTATGATTGAAAATCAATATCACTGCGTCTGATTGGTGATTGTTATTATTGCTGTTTTTTCTAAATTTGGGAGAATTATTTTCGCTACATAATTTAATAATATAATTTTGGTTGTTGAATTGTTTTTCCGGGTCAAGAACAACTTGCTGAAAATATAATCCATTAAGTTCACCTCGCATTCGACAGAATTAATATAATGTGAAGAACTGGACAAACTTCAATCAGAGAACCTACACTTCAGTCAAAGAACCAAAATAGTTAGATTATGCAGAAACCATCACATGATGGTTGTCATTTTGCCACAGTAAGAGAAATGATTAATTTATTAAACTTTAATTTGCAGTAAGCATCATGAGTTTGATTAAAGAAAGATTTAGGCCGACAAAAGGTATCTTTATAACTGCAAGGTCAACTATGTAAGAGTTATTGTAAACGTAAATAAGATCATCATCACTATATGAGGAGAAAAAAGCTATAAATTTATCTTTTTACTTTAGATAAAAGATGGTCTCATAATCTTTTGCATAACTTAACTGATATTTCATTGCTAAATCTTATGTTGTGTTTTTCTTTTCTTTTTTTAACATTTGATAATATTTAATTGAATTTTGTGTTAATGAATTTGCTAAATCAGTTTTTATTTTTCTATATTTAGTTAAGGGAATAGATTTGAGAAGATGGATTTAAAGACATTTAAGTAGATTGTGTGTGGATGAAGGGTTGTTTGAATTAATAGATAGATGGTAAGATTTGAAGGGATTTGAGAGGATTTATTATGAAAGTTTGGGAATGATTTGATAGATGTTATAGATTTGTTTTTATTTTTTTAAAAGATATATTTCTGAAATTATTAATTAACCCTTATGAAATAAGATGGTAAAAAATTAAAATGAATTGGATTAAATTAATTTTAATATAAAAAACATTACTAAAATTATTTAAAATTATTTAAAACATATCTTCTAAATTATTTAAAATTAAACATAAATCCTAAATAATGCAATAAAATCAAAAATTTATTATTCTATTAAAATATACCGTTTAGTCTAAATCTTAATTAACTGAAATTCATAAAAAAAAATTCCTATAATCTAAACTATTTTTTTATTGAAATTTTATGCTGTTTTTCTAAGTATAAATTATTTTTACATTTTATTTAAATTGAAACTTTTAAAATTATTAGTCTAAATAAAAATAGTTTGCAATTTGTATTTTTTGGATAGTGGTACATATTAATAATAATTGTAAATGTTTTTTAAATTTACCTTCTTATTAATTTTCTTACTTAAAAAGTTAAATATTTTTTTACTATATTTTTAAGAGATTAAATACAAATTTTTTGAATTCTTATTTTATTTTATAAAAATATTAATAAGTTATAATAAAAAGTATACAACCAGTCTATTTAAATGGACTAAAAATTATTATTTTATTTTTATAAAAATATTAATATGTTATAATAAAAAGTATAGAAACAGTCTACTTAAATTAACTAAAATAAATGAAAGGTGTACTTAAATTTGAAATAAAAATATTAATAGATAACATTTAATTAAAAGTAATTATTTAAAATTAAATACTCTTATTAACATATATATGATTACCATTAAATGTTATATTTGATATTTGTTTACTTTTAATCATTTTGTAATTAACTGTTCTTAAAATAATGATTAGTAAAATATAAATGATATTTTGTATTTTTTTTATTAAATATATTTATTTTATTTCAAAGTCATCACCAACTTATAAGGGTATTTTCTAATTTCAACTTCATTTACTAGGATTATTTTGTAATTTTCAATTTCATCCTTTCAAATCCTTTTAAATCTCTTCACATAAATGAAGATCCTCTCCTACAATCTCTCAATCTATGGTGATCTATCCTTCCAAAATTAAGTCAATCAAACAGCCTTCATTTATCTAAATCTATCTTCTTGAACAATAAATTTTTCTAAATTGGTCTAACCAAAACACACCCTAGGATGTTAGGATAAATTAGTAAAACACATGTGGCACAGTAAACATCATTAAACCTCTTAGAAGGAAAAAACTATGAGTACCTATACACTAATCTTAATAACTATATATCAAGTACCCTAATTAATTTGTATTCACTTATCCTACTATCCTACTATGATTTAGAAATCAGGTTTATTTAAAAATATTTAGACAATATTTGAAAAAAAATATCGTTTGTTTCATCTTTCTAACTAGCACATGGTATACCTTATAACTAATTACTTCTAGGATTTTTTAACTTGTGCAATAATTTTATCAATCTATGAGTTATTAAATTTATATTAAGAAAAAAATTTCACTTACTTATTTTATTATAAAAGAAGTACATATTAAAATAATACTTTTTCTTTGAAGATTCTTTTCAATTGGTAGATATGGAGTATTATGTATTTTTTTTAATTTAATTTCTTATTTTTATTTTTTATTTTAGTTTTATAGTAAAATTTTGTCCATAAACATTACAGCAATAAAAATAGAAAAAATATTTTTGATATATATTAAATTAACTTATCTAAATAAATTTTTATAGAAGTTAAATAGAACATTTCTACCTATCAAGTGTATTTTTCAGTTACTAAATATTATAAAAATTAATTTGACATGGTCATAACCATACTTTGTTTAACTACAATATCATATTAATATTTGATAAAACTATATCAATATTAAACTATTAGGATAAAATTATTTAATACTGATAGTTCATATTAGAAGATAATTACCTCATAAATTTATAATAGTAGCTTTTTACTAGATAAAAAACATACTGAAAACAAACCCTGATAGATATGTTTGATAACTTTTTGTAAGTAATATTAAAGTTGTAAGACTTTGTTTGTGTCAAAGGCACATAGTATTAGTAGGGTTGGGAAAAAAAATTTTGTGCTGGCGCAAAGTATGAAAAGTTATCTCAAACAAAAAAATATAGTTTAATAGAATTGAGCTGAATTATTTTTACATTTATTTTTTAAAAAAAGTGATTAGATTGTTTTTAAATAGATTGAATTGTTTAAAATTAATCACTACTAAAAATTCTAAAGTGCACTCAATTGTTTTGATTTTTTTTTTCTTAAAAGAATCTTCCTAAAATTATTATTATATATGTATGGCATTAAATTAAGAGAGGAACAGTTGTCATTCAATAAGACAAAAACAACAATGAGTATTATACAAAAACTAATTACCACCATAGTTGACTTCACTGGCAACAAAAATAAGAAGAATAAGATATCATTGTAAACGATTGAATAACTTGCAGGATATTTTAATTTAAAATAAATTCAGTTCGATTTTTACTTTTAAGAGTTTATTAAAATATATTTTTTTTAAAAATTATATTTAAAAACAATTCAGTTCAATTTCTTTTAAAACAATTTAACAATTTTATAAAAATTCAATTAGTTTGGTATCAATTCAATTAAGCTTTTTTTTTCCTCAATATTTCGTCTTTTACATGTTGATATTAGTTTTCAAGTAATAATTTAAACAAATACGTTGCTTCCACTTTTGGAAAACTATTGGAAAATTTACTATTGTGACGTAATTTTTCTTAAGAGTTATTAAAATAGAAAAAAATTAATTTTATTATTTGAATGTGTAAGTTATGTTTGGGAAGCAATGAAGAAGCGTGTTTTTCAAACACTATGTTCATCTTTATTTTCTAAGTTTGAAGAAGTTTCTTTTTTTTCATAAATAATTTTTAACTATTTTTTTTTTCTGTTACCAAAGTCATTTTCATCTAGATAGCTTTGATTTATTAAGTATTTTTTCACAAACCGCTCATAGCTTAATCAAAGTGTTTTTTGAACACGTTACTCTTGACTTAACCTAAGTAGTCTTTCTACAAGCTATTCATGGCTAAAAACAAGTATTCTTTCAATAACAAGCCATTTCTAGGTTGAGATAAATACAACTATGTCTTTGTGATCAACATATCACATTTTATGCTCACTAGAAAAGTTAATGTCTTTTGACGTATATAAAGTTTAAACTATCTCAACTAATTTGCTAGGATGAACATAAATAATGTTCTTACAAACCTTTAGGGCACAGAGAAAATTCAACAGAATTTCAGAAGTTGCAAATAATGGCTATATTTCTTTATGTTCTCTTCAAAACATGTCTTTATATAGGCTCGAAGAAAGTAGTTGTTGCATTTTTTTGTCTAACCATTGAGTAGCTTTGAACTCATTTTGATGTCTTTTTCTTTCTCTATCATTTGATGAGTTTGATCATTAAGAAACATTGGATGTGTTTTATGCACCATTAATTGTTCTTCTCTCTTCACACACAACCTCCTTGATAACTGACAATATTTAGCTTCCTTGATAGTAGAACCTTTACTTAAACAATGTTAAAAGTGCATATTGTAAATAGTTGAGTTAAAGTTGAATATTGTTCCCGTTAGGATAGTTTGTGGACATTGCAATTTTAGCTCGAATCTTAAGAGATGTTTGAATGAAGCTTATATTTGGCATAAATCTTTTTGGCAATAGATGGTAAAGACATTCTCTGAAAACTTAAGCTTTAGAAACATTCTTTAAGTTTATGTCAACTTAGGGTCTTTATTGTACTATTCATCTTATCATCACCAATCATCCATAAGATGAAATGGAATGATGTGTTTATCATTTGCCAGAAGAAACACTTACATGATCTTCTTTTTTTCCTTCAATGATGCAACCTCATTGATTTATGCTTTGTTGGTTTAAACATTTAGTCAAAATCACATGTGTACTTTTACTCTAATATAAGACCTCTGATTATTCATAATGGTCTTCCACTAAAGTTAATTCACAAATTATCACTTATCAATGACAATTAAGAGGAATAGTAATAATAAAATTGTAATTTTCTTAGTGGAGAAATTTTGCTAAATAAAATTGTTAAAAATTGAGAGAAGAGGATAAAGGGAAATAAAGAGGGTCTTGATTAAAAGTAATTGCACACAATTATTGGTCAGATAGTGGAAATAAGGTAAGGGATGTCTTTTCCATAACGTATTATTTTCTATCATAATTATTTTATATTGTTGTTAGAATTGAAGATAATATGTAGAAGGAGAAACATATTTCGAACGCATGTCATGTTGAATGTTTCTAGACTGATATAAAATATAAGGGAATATTTTTTTTAATATTATTGTTAGTTTGGTCATGATTGTGTTACATTATGGTTAAGAATGGAGAAAAGAAAAGATTTTTTTTTTAATTCTTTCAATGGAGAAAAGATATTTTGACAACATATGATAATTTTGTGTTTTAAGACTTATGTGAAATATAAGGAAATATTTAGTTAATGGAGGAGGAATTTTTGGATTGAGGTTTTGTAGTATGTTAAGAAAAATATGATTCATAATATTAGAAAAATAAATTAGAATGATGTTAGATAAATTAAGAGTGGAAATATCATTTTGATAGAATATTTGGTAATTGAGGTTGATAGTTAGTTAATAGTAATATTCTTAAACTTTTTTATATCGTTGATTTGATTTGAAATTTTGATAAATACAAATATTTGATATTAAGGTTGATACTTAGTTAACAATGACATTCTTAAATTGGTTAGATGGTTGGTTTAATTTCTGTTACAGAAATTCTTTGAATGAAGTAAATATATTCTTATTTTGATATACTAAAACTAAATTATATATAGTTGAGTATAATAGGATTTGATTTTATTAGGTATAAAAATGACGTGATATTTGAGTAAAATTATTATATTTTAACCTTAGTGATTTAAATACAGTTGACTTTAAAGAAACAATTAAATATATTATATATTTAATTCGGTAGTATTTGTTTTAAGAAAATAAAATTGTATTGTAAAAAAAAATTATTCTTTATTTAGTGTATTTAATTTTTTTCCTTGGTTGTGTTTTAATTGTTATTATTATTGTTAATACAAATTATTGTTGTAATCAATACAAATTATTGTTGTTGTGGTTAATATATATTATTATTATATATGAAATTTTGATAACTGATATTATTACTAAAGAGAATATATAGTTTTAATGTAAGAAGAACGTATAATCAGTGGGACTCTAATTTGAGAAGTAATGTGTAGAAGATCTCTTAATTAAGGAGATTGTGTGGAAGATTCTTAATAAGAAAAACTAAAATGAATAGACTTTAATATAAGATTTTTTTTTAAATATTAGTTTTATGAAAATTGATAAATTAATTAAATAGTTAGTTGATTAAAAATTACTTTAATGTGATTTTTTTATAATTATTTATATTTATTGAGTTCACTTTGGACTTAACTTTATTTCCATTAATTATAAAAAATAATAGTTTGACATTATTATTCGTTCTTTATTTCTATTTGACACTGTTTTTATTAATAAAATATTATAAATTAATAAAATAATAATATAATTTAGTATTAAATAGAAGTAAGATATGAATAGTGGTATTAAAATATTACCACCCTTTTATTATATGGAGTGTGAGATCAATTTATAAAAATTCTATTTTTGACATGTTAATTTTAAAGAACATATTTTAGATTATGTTTCAGATTTAAGAATATTTTATTTATGCTTTCACATTTATTTAATTATAAAAGTAATTTTAATTTATAAAAAACTGTATTTCATTTTGTTTTATACATGGAAAATTTTTGTCAAAATATGGATTGTATATCAGACTATGATATGAAACTAAAGTATACCGTGCTTGATGTGTGATTCTTCTTCCAATTTCATGCTTATGTAAGCTGGGGGAAATTAACACAGTCAAAAAATCCTGTTGAATTAATCAATAATAACTGCTTTTAAGATGAGAAGAAAAGAGTGACTTTTCAACCATATCGAGCAAGTCGTAGTCATAGTTGTCATTCAGACAACAATTGCATAAAAAAGAAAAAAACTCAATTATTTTGTTAAGATATTGAAACATCCCACAAACGTCAAAAACAACTTTTCTTTTGTTGGCAGGTTTATTCATGCACCAATTTGATTTATTTTGACGGATAGTAGTAATAAACTAATGTATTTTTTTCTCTCGTTAGAAATACATTACACGTGGATCTTATTTTTGTAAATATAATAATAGTACAATAAAATATTATATATATATATATGACTAAATATTGACATGACTAAATGTAATTGTAAAATGAATTTAATTCTAAATAAAAAATATTTACGCTATTAAATATTGTAATAAATTAATTTAATGATCTCTATAATTAGATAAGGAGAAAGAATTAATTTTTGTTTTTTAAAAAATTTAACTAAAATAAGAATGGATTCAACATAAAAAATAATTTAAAATTAAAAAGAACTAAAATTGAAAAACAAAATTCAACCAACACAAATAACACTTGTTTGTATTATGGGTTCCGCTGATAGCAAACACACATAGTAATGTACAATATCTTTTTCATCATTTTGTGGATGAGACATTGTATATAAGAAAATACATTTATTTGATATTAAAATAAATTATTATTTTATTATTATATAATATTTTATTGAAAAAGTTGGTGTGAAATTGAAGTAACTTGTTTATACTTTTCTATTGGTTTGAAAACCTCTTAAGTGGGATGTAGGCTGTTTTTGTTAATGTATGTGTTATATCATCTGAGACTTGTTTCTATTATACTTGAAAGTGAAAATTGTAATTTAGAAAATCTTGTTTAAAGTTCTTAGACTAACTGCGATTGTATATTATTTAATAGTCCAAAAATATCTGGTGGAAACGAGATTGTTTGTCTTAACCAGTTTGTTTATCTTATTTTTTTTTTTATATCTATCTTCAAAGTATCAAAAGGATATTAAATTAAACCGTCTACTTTATATCTGTTATAACCTTTTTCATTTACTATAATCCTCATTATTTGACATTTTAAACCGTTTAAGTGTGATTTACAGAAATTAATTTTCTGGTTATTTCTATATAAATAGGACATTATTTAAAAAAGTTTGAATAAATATATATAGAGTTGAGAGATTATTAAGAAAAACTTCAACTTATAAAATTTGTTACATAAATTTATCTAATAAATATAAATTAAAGTTTGTTAACACTTTAGTTAAACCAAATTTAATATTTTTATATATTTTCTTTCTCTCTTTTTTAACTATCAAACTATTATTTATTTGTGTTTAGAGAATGTCTAAAGAGTTCCCAAGTTATTTCAAATTTATAAAACATTAAGTAATTATTTATATCATATTAATTATAAAGTCATTTTTTTTTTAAAAAAAGTGATGCATAAAATAAAGTTTTCCTTTCAAGGAAGAAAAAAGTGAAGGATAGAGTTAATATTATGAAAATACATATAAATAAAGTATTAAACAATGAAATTTATATTGGCTCACGGAATTGACCATTGAATCTGTCGTAATTTCATTTTCAACTTTGAATAAATATGTGGAATTAAGTTTAAATATTAAAGAACGAGTTTTAAAATCCAAATAGAAGATTGTATCTTATAAGCAAATGACGTATCGGCACACGTACGTACACGCTTGTAGCATGACATAGCACAACACAACACAAACACTCTGGAAAGCATCCAAGGTAATATAATATAAAACAACCTTTGCAACAAAAAACAACGAATCGAGCACACAGAATGGTGAGCATTCAATCTCGATACACTGTCTTTCCCTCAGAAACCACCCCAAATGAAAAACTCTTTTCCCTGTGCGAGCAAATCAAGCTTCGCACGCATGCGCCACTCCTTTACGTGTTCAAGCCGCACCCTCATCACGATGCATCAAATTTTGTACACACTCTGAGGCACTCTCTCAGTCAAGCCTTGACAATCTATTACCCAGTTGCGGGTAGGTTGAGTTGGATCCAAGGGGGGCGATGGGAGCTTCATTGCAATGCAAAGGGTGCTCAAGTCTTGGAAGCCATTTGCAAAGACGTGAATTTGGATGATTTGGGTGATTTTGTGCCTACCCATTTGGTGTCACAGCTCATACCAAACATTGATTATGATGTTCCCATTGAGGACATACCCTTGTTGGTTGCGCAGCTTACGAGGTTCCCTTGTGGCGGCGTTACCATTGGGGTGGCTTTGTGTCGAGGGGCCATCGACGGAATCGCAACCATGCGGTTCATGAACACGTGGGCCAAGTTTGCTCGGAGGGAGAATGTGGAAATGGCGCCATGCCATGATCGAAACGTTTTGAATTCGTACAAAAAGGCTCATTTGGGGTTGCACGATCATTCGGAGTTTGGCCCTCCTCCTCTTTGGTTAGGTCCTTTGGGAAAAGACACCAAGGTGGAGGTTGCAACAGTGAAGCTCACGGGTGAACAAGTGAAGAAGCTCAAACGCAAGGGGAATCATGGTCTTAATTCACAACCTTATTCAACTTTTGAGGTTATTTCGGGGCACTTGTGGAGGTGTGTGAGTAAAGCACGTTATGCAGGGAAAAGGGAGCAACCTACGAGGTTGAGCACTTTGGTTAATTGTAGGAACCGAATGAAGCCACCTCTTCCCGATGATTATGCAGGGAATACAGCGTTTCCTACAGTGACACCAACATGTTCTTTTGGTGAAATCATGAATAGGCCATTGAGTTATGCAGTTGGGAACGTTAGGGTGGCGCTTCAAAGAGTGACGGGGGAGTTTGTGGAGTCTGCACTTGATTACATAGGAAGGGTGAAAGACATGAATTTGGTTAGGTACAATTTTCACTACCCTGCCCCAAGTGTGCATAAGGGACCACACAAGGGGAACCCGAATCTTTTTGTTGTGAGTTGGATGAATTTCTCGTTTAAGGATGCGGATTTTGGATGGGGAGAACCCTTGTATTTTGGCCCCGGGTTCATGGATTCTGAAGGAAAAGCATTTCTTATGAATGAGGCTAATGGGGATGGCGTCATTGTGGCAGTTTCCTTGGAAGCATGTCACATGGATGCTTTCAAGAAATGTTTTTATGCTGATATCGAGGAGGGATTTCTCGTTTCCAAACTGTGACATATTTCCACGGCCTCCTTGGACTTTGTGATTTTTTAAACAAGGGTAATGACAATTTCGATGAACAATTGCTCGATTTGGGTAAATTGTGGGGTGTATTCTTTGTTTTTTTTTTATTTATTTAATTATACATTTATCATTTTGTCGCTTATCATACTTAAGAAAATATATATATATCTTCAATGATATTTTCTAGCTGTGTTTGTCTCTTGTTCTCTAAATTGGGGTTGTGTTCCTTTTTATTCTATTTTGCTGTAATTTAAACATTTTGTCCCGTATTCTCTTCTTTCTTCTTACACCAACCTGAATACTTTGTCTATGGCTATTTCCTCGGAGGCATCTTACGAGGGTTCTTTTATGGTGATATCGAAGAGGAATCTCCTATTTTCAAATAGATACGATATTGCAACTGGGGTAGGTAAATTTTGACCCAAGACATGTCCTTTCTAGAGGGAATTATTTTTTTGAAATAAGACTTTGCTTAAACAAATCGGCGTTGTCCAGGTTGGTTGGCAAAGAAAGCTATTATGGCTGTAAAAAATCGGCGCTGTCCAGGTTGGTTGACAAAGAAAGCTATTATGGCTGTATCTTTGATAGAGCATACTGTTCTTTACTCCTAATTGTCATTTATACGTTTTTAAGGTTGTGTGCGACGAATAGAATGAAAAAAAAATCATAACTCTTACTCCATCTTCGTATAAATTTTGGAAGTTTTTTTTTTTTTTTTTTTTTTTTT
>Ga0209700_109028_pt1 | contig 12043 bp, 5 predicted proteins | sample SiratroredBW_FD_187528 | JGI IMG/M metagenome (GOLD analysis project Ga0209700, IMG submission 187528) | Root nodule microbial communities of legume samples collected from California, USA - Siratro red BW (SPAdes) (version 2) | ecosystem: Host-associated > Plants > Roots > Nodule | place: USA...
TATATATAAGAATTTCTTGTGATTATCACTTGAAAAATCCCTTTGACCTGCCACATTTTATTGTATTCCATACGTTTAACCATTCGCTTCACTTTATAATAACAATCTCTATAAGATTGTTCTAAATTAAATTAATTTTTTAATTAAAGCATATTTTATTTATATTTTTTTTCTTTAATTGATACTCATTTTTCTTCAATCATAATTATACATTGTGAAATGAATAGGAAAACCATAATTAATCTATTAACCACTTTTCCAGAATTTTTCAAAACAAAGTTTCAATCATCTATATATTTTATGTTTCATTTTACATATATTATTATTTTCAAAATATCATTCTAATAATTCAACCAACCTTTAAAAAAAATATCTTTTTATCTTTTATATTTTTTAATTGTATTTATAAGAACGTCTGCATTAAATTAAAAATTTACTATCTTTAAAATAAATATTTGTTAAAATTGTTAACCATTATAACCTTTATTAAAATATGAAAGTAGTCTTTTTTTTAATAACTGTTAAATCACCATTATTTTAAAGTTGATACTTTTCTTCATTTCAGGAATAGTGAAAGTGCTAAACTACGTTATAGCAAGTAAGATTTGATCATCTTAATTTCTCAATGCTTTAATTACATAAGTGGAGTAGAGCTTTTAATTCACAATGATTAAAATTTCTTGTAGGTATTCTCATATCATCGACTTTGTTTGGATTGAGGTTTTTAATTCTTATTTTTATATGTAAATGGAGAAAAATACCTATGTTAAAAAAAATTGAAAATTATCTTAAAAAAGATAATTTGACAATTATTAGATACTCACATAAGAAAATTAAGAAGATAAAGGTTTCAAAGATAAGTTAGGTGAAAGAAGATTTGACCATGTCTCAAAAGCGAAGTTGTGCAAGGGTCTTTGTGTGGTTGTAAAAGTGTTGGGCAAATCGAAAAGAGATAATATTTTATCATTGAAGTAGCAACTATTGGAAGACTGCAAAAAAATTATTTATTTATGGATTATTATTTACAGATTTTTATTTGTAGGTAAATTTATAAATTTTTCCTACGGTACATACGAATTTTACATACAAATTTTACCTATAGACTTTATCTATGAAAAAAATCATAGAAAATTGCGTACGGATCCTAATCCATAGGTAAATTTGACATTACGTATCGATTTTACATACGAAATTTATCTATGAATTTTATCTACGGAATAATCCATAATTAATTACGTACGAATCCTAACTTCTAAGTAAATCTAACATTACATACCAATTTTATATACGGATTTTACCTACAAATTTTATCCACGAAAAAATTCATAGGTAATTATGTACGGATTTTAATCCATCGGTGAATCTGACATTGCCTATGAATTTTACATACAAATTTGTTATATATGATTTTTTCCGTAGGTAAATTACTTGCAGATCCAGATCCGTATGTAATTACATACGAATCTAACTCTGTAGGTAATATCTACGAAATTTTTAATAAATGATATTGTTAGAATTAATATTATTAATAATAATATTTTATTATTATTAATATTATATTTACTAATATTGATAATAATAATAATAGTCATAATAAGAATGATAATAATGAGTATATGATCATAAGTTGATGTTAGTGTAGTGGTTGTGAGTTGTGTATGTATACCTCAAGAACTTTAAATCCTTCTCACAACACTTTGTGAATAATAATCATCAAAGTGTTATTAATAATAAAATTGCAATAATAATTCTAATAATAATAAATAACAGATAATAATAATAGAAATATAATAATAATATTTGCAATAATAAATAATTGAAAAAATATTTTGTACTTATTTACGTTTTTTTGTCTGTATGTAATTTGTAGATCGAAATGCGATTTTTCTTAACAATACATCATCAAAATGTGGTACAATTAATTTGATTTTGTGTTAGTGACTCAAAGCGTGCTCTTGTTTATGAATTCATGTCTAATGTGTAGGAAATTATATTTCCTTAGTCTAATTGTGGTCCCCAATATACAAAAATCACAAACTTTGTGGTCTCTTATCCCATCAAAAGAGTCACTCTAAAGTCCAGCAAGAGAAATAAGGAAGATTTTGGTTGAGAAAGATCGTTACCATATCGAGTATTCTATCATCATCCATGGATTCAAGTATGTGACTTATGACTCTCAATAATTTAACATAATAGCTAAATTCATTATTCATAACATTTATTCTGTAATTTTCTATCATAATGGATCTCTTGATAAATTTATTTTCTCAAAAGAGATAAATATACATTTAAGCTATGACAAAATATATAATATATTAATAGGAGTGGCTCATGTAATTGCTTATCTCCACCATGGGTGTGAGATGCAAATTTTGCATTTTGATATCAAACTACATAACATCTTACTAGATAAAAACCTCATTCCTAAGATTTCTGACTTTGGATTGACAAAGTTATATCCAATAGATAATACTATTGTCACAATGACTACAATAAGAGAAACCATTAGATTTATGACTCCAAAACTGTTTTATAATAATATTAGAGGAATACCTCATAAGATTGATGTTTATAGTTTTGGAATTCTTTTGGAAATAGCAAGCAAGAGTAAGAATGTAAATGCCTATGCAAACTACACTATACAATTGAAATCAAATGACCTCAATGAATAAGTAGCGAAAATGGTTGAATCAAAAATTGAAAACTTGAAATACCTCCTAGACTTGCTTTATTTCCAAGTGAAATGGTTGTAGAGATCAAACAATCAACTCTATCCAAATAATTTTAGAGTGAATTTATTTGGTAATGATTGAAATTAAGAATGTATTGAAACAAGTTAACTATATGACTTATTCTTAGATAAATTACCTACGTCCTAATTATATACAGATTTTTTTTCATAAATAATTCGTATATACAAATTGATTTTTGTTATATATAAATTTAATTTTTCTTGTAATGTTTAACTCTATCAACTCAAAATCCTGTAGCATTAATTAATTGTCTCTCAAAACAGTAGTGATATTGGTAGTGACTTATCTTTAGCACACACTAAGTAGTGAATTTTCTTCTAATTTTCGAAATTTAAATCTGCATTAAGCTTCTCGTCACAGTCTTTAATTACTAAAATTCTCAAGGCCTCAAGTCCGCAGGTGTGGTGGGATAGCTCCTAGTTTACATTTTCCGTCTCCAGAGACTAATGAAAGGAATCAATATTCAAACTCTAAATAAGCTATCTAATGATTAATTACTACGGTTTGACTGACAGAAACACCATAAGCTGTGAAACTCATTAGAATTTGTGGTTCTATAAAGCTTATCAACACGATATTAATGAAAAAAATTCCTTTGCCAAAAGTCTACACGTTTAGTGGAACTTTTAGTCTTTGAATAATTTGCAAATATTTGAAGTAGAACAAAAATCAAATGCATTAAATAAATATTTTTCAATGAGGATATAAAATTTTGTATCAATAATTTCCATTATTTTATATAATATTTAGTATAACTTTTCATTATTTTTATAACTTGGTCATAAATGCTTCCAAAAGCATCTTGATAATTTACACAAATCCCAACTAACACTCCGTTATGTTATTTTTAACTTCATTTCTTCCAATTACTAGTTATCAAGAAGTTAACATTGTCTTATCAAGAATTTGGTCCTCCTTGGCATTTTTACCTTGATTTGACTAAATAAACTTATAGATCATTCCTTACCCACTACTTTCTATCGTAATCCTTTATATATCATCCAACTTTAGAGACTATAATCAACAATTGATCTTCCACATACGTCCCGTAAACAAACCTCTTCCTGTGTCAACCTAGATTCTAATTGGGGCTCTCTCCATTCTTAATTTAGACCGAGTTGGTGAGATCATCTACCATATTGTTCTTATACTGAGAAATCATATATAATTTTAAAAATTTTTCTTTCAACACTTAACCATCTATCCATGAATAGTCTCAAAAATAGTTGGTCATTACTTAAAATCCAATGACATTTGGCATCAAATCATTTACCCTGCAAACTCTTATAAAGAATCCTACACATACTGCCACCACTATGAGTGGTTCTAATAGATCATGATGACATCCACGTTCCTCCAAATACCATACCTAGGATGATATTAGTAGTAATGGCTTTCTAATAAAGTTTCATGCATCAGACCTTTATAAATTGACTTCATTTGTCAATTGTTTCAACAACCCATGCTAATGCTTTATTTATGCTTTTAGAATGATACCTCACAAAACAACAATGGGTATGGATCATTAGCATTTGCTTTTGAATAGTCTGCAGATGGTAATAGTACTCTATTAGGTTATAGTTCCAAAGAGGTGTTTATTGGTATGGATCGAGCCAGTGACTTTTTTTAGGATTTTCAATATGTATTGAGCCAATCAAAAGTAGAATCATTGGCCAACGCAACATCGACCATAATTATTCCATAACATCGCAATTTCCTTCATTTGTGTTTGTTCTTAGTCGGCACTAAAAGCATGTTTTTGTTACGGTGAGTAGAAAGAAACATTTGTATTCTCCATTTATGCAAGACTGCACTTTGTATTCCCTTCAACTGTATTTAGAGTTATGTGTAATTTATTTTACCTACCCTACACATACCAAAATATTCTAACTAAGACCCTTTAAACTAGAGCACTCAATATTTGTTTTGTCCTTCTCTTAACCTTAAAAGGTTCTATTTATAATTGTATATTTCTCGAGTTTAAAATTACATTCCCTGAACTAAGGATCAATGAATGAATCCTAATTTTTCTGTATTATTTGGTGGATTTTATTATCTATTACCTTAATTTAGTTGTGCTTAATTGTTCGTCTATACAAATTGGTTCCTCAATTAATATATAAATGTATTTTTTCTTGCTTGAGTTCGAGGAAGTTTTTGTTGGTTTGCGGAGGCAATTTTGGACTTGATTTGTCATTGGGATGAATCATGATAAGTTGACACTACTGTTTCTTTCCTAGAATGACAATCATATATTATTATTTTATTATAACGTAGTTGTAATTTATGAGTGTCAAAATAATTTTTTCCTACAAGTTGATGACGAAGAAGCCTCACAACTCGGGTTGTTATTGTCATTGATGAAAAGATAATGAATTCTGACGTCCATGATGATGCATTGGGGCTCCTGTCTTTATGTGCTTGTGAAGAACCAACAAGAATTTTGAAAATGATAAATTAACTAATTATGTTTAATTGAATAATAAATTATAATTATAAATTTAATTATACACTGAATGCGGAATATTACAATTTTTTTAATAATATATCGCTTTGTATTAATTAGTGGTTAAGGTGTGAATAGGTGAATAACTATTGTTTGAATTAATAATTAGCTGAGGTTCTCATAACTCATCCAATGTATATAACTGAAGTGTTTAACTCTATGGAATTAGCTATATGAATGATTCAAATTCTTTTGACTTAACCTAGTCAAGGTAATACCGACAGTGATTGTGGGTTAGTTTCTACAAACACAAATCAGTGAATTTCTTCGAAATTTAAAACTACATTGTCAAGCTTCCTGTCGGAGTCTCAGGTCCACACTCTCCTTTATCAGAGACTAATGAAAGAAACCAAAATATCTTTCAAACATTAAATAATTCTTTTACTACTCTACGTTCGACTGATAAGACAAATCAATAATTGTTAATTTCAATATATAAATTATATCCACATTGTCATTTGACGGCGTCAATTTGTGTATCCGCAAGTGTTTATAAAAGACAAACCTATAAAACCCATTAGAATTTGTGGCTCAATAAACCTTATCAATACGGATATTAATTGAATAATATTATTTTCGAGGAGAAAAATATCCAGAAATTTTAAACAATATTATTTTCAATTTAAAATTTTAAAATATTAAATTTTTAATTTTTTTTATATATTGTTCAATTTTCTTATTTTTACACAATCTAAAACTTAGACTTATATTCAATACTTTTGACACAAAGATACACATGCAACTTTTAGCCCTTGAATATTTTTAAAATATTTCCTATAATATATATATATATTTTGTTTCTATTTAAGTAAGTCCTCAACTATTTCTTTAATGGGGTTCTCAAACTAATTCCTTAAAATTATTTTTGCAAAGCATATTAATAAAATCATCGAAAAAGAACAATTTAGGATGGCGTTAGAAACTCAAAGAGCTCCACTAAAAAAAATTAAATAATTAAATACTAAATGAATGTCGCGACCTGGATTGTAACGGCAGACGACGATTCAAAAATGTGAAATATGGAATAAGAGTGAAATGAAAGAGACGAGTCTCCACCATAGTTTATTAAGAAAAATTATGGAAAACTAGAAAAAGGAAAGGATAATATGCAAAAGAGAGGTGAGCTCGCAAGTCGATTACATGTGGAGAAAGGTATTTGCACTCCACGTTTGTCGTAAGACAGAATCTTTAATCAAATGAGTAAAACTGAATATGGTTTATTAAATGTCTATTTTTCCCAAAATAAAATAATATTATGAATAATATCAGTATTAATAACAATCATATTATTATTATTATTACTACTATTATTATTACAATACTAATAATAATAATATTACCATTATTATTATTAATACCTATATTATTGTTATTGTTATTATTATAATAATATTATTATTGTAACATTCCATATTTTTCATGTATTGGGAATTTTATTGCATAAAAATTATATAATAGACATCAATATAGAAATCCATTCATTATGTATTTCAGTATATACTTTTCCACATAAGACTTAATAAAAATATCTTCGTAAAATTACAAAAGTAAAATAAAATAAAGTTTCTCCATCAATTCAATGGGGACTCACTACCTGTCAAATTCCTCTGCTCACTTGTAATACACGATCATTGCATATTTAAGAAAACAAAACAAACACCAAACAAAAATAAGGATAAGCTAGAGAGTTTTTAAAAATATATTTTCATAAATTAAGTTTCTATCTCAACCAAACAACAACAAATCAAGCTTTCATAACTCATTTCATACAAAGACACAACACTCGACTCTCTACTTCCGAAAGACTCGTGCATTGAGTTAGATTCGGAGGTTTGCACCTCTCATATACCATTCATATGTTCCGATTAGCTCATGTTTCAAACCTCGGATATAGTTTGCCCTGATCAGTTCCTATTTCAAACCTCAAGTACAGTTCCCATATACACAGGGTTAATTCATATGTCCTATTCCAATCAGCTCATATTTCAAACCTCAGACATGGTCATATGGACCTCCTTCGACTCTTCACTAGCTGGTAATCTTCGTCTATGTGAATCTAAGATACCTCCTTAGATACATCGAATCCCCAAACAATACACATCTTAATGATCTCAACACGAGTATCTCCTTTTCTGAAGATACTAGGTATCGATCACATACCACATCATTCACAAACATTGATACTACATCATAACATACATAAATATTCATTCAATTTAATTCTAATTCATTAATTAATATTTAATAAAATAAATAATTACAATATCCATTAAATCATTTAAACTAGCTTTACTTACCTCTATGTGGAGATACTCAAAGCAGTTCCAAAAACCTAAAATGACGGGCAACCATCTAGAATTTGATCGGACAATCTTGCTCTACTCAACACCAGAAATCTAGGGGTGACCTTCGATTGTCAATTTGATAAGGAAGGAAGGTCGAATTTTAGAGAGAAGGCCAAAAAAAGGTAAAAAATAACTTTTTTAGAGACAGAGTTGGTAATTTTTATAAACAAAATATCTTCTTAGAAATAACTGGTGGTTGTTATGAAAACTAAAACTAAATAACTATTTTTTATTTAAACAACTTTTCTATTAAAAAAATATTCATGTGTTATCTTATTTATCTTTAAACCTAAATTTTGGGTTAGTTTTTATTTTAGAGTTATTTTCTAGAGTAATACAATTATTATTATTATTATTATTATTATTATTATTATTATTATTATTATTATTATTAATATTATTATTATTAATATTATTATTATTATTATTATTATATTGTTACTAGTATTATTCATAATATTATTATAGACATTATTATAAATATTATTATTATTATAATATTATTATTATTATTACTATTATAATTATTACTATTATAATTATTATTATTATTATAAACATTAAGAACATTATTATTATTATTATTATTACTATTAATATTATTATAAACATTATTATAAATATTATTATTATTATTATTATTAACATTATTGTAAATGTTATTAGTATTATTACTATAATTAATATTATTTGTATTATTATTATTATAAATATTATTCATATTAATATTACTATTATTATTATTATTATTATTATTATTATTATTTTATTTATAATATTTCTATTATAATTATTATTAGTATTATTATTAATAAAACGTTAAGTATTATCGATAGAATAAATTTGTCACTAATTTCGTAGACAATTTACCGATGGATTATATTCTAGGTAAACTGTTCACTAATTTATCGATGGATTTACCGACGGTTTAAATCCATTGATAAATTAGCGATTAATTTATCAACAAATAATTTAATGGTAAATTTTTTTGTCAATTAATCTGTTGATAATTAGTGATGGGTCAAATCCGTCGGTAAATTAACTATAAACTTTTTTTGTCAGTAAAAATCTGTTGATAATGTCATTTTAGCGATGGATAAAATTATATTGGTAATTTTTCGTCGATATTTGATGTTTTCCTTGTAGTGAAAGTATTCGAAAAAGCTTGGATTGGTTGATGTAAGGTACTTGGCAAAGGTTGGATTGAGTTCTAGATTGACTTCTTCATTGTTTTTTTGAATTGAAGGGCATGGGTCACACAGATTCGAGTACAAAGATAAAAAAAACAATTTACATAATGAAAATTGTGCCTGCGACAGTAATTATTTTTGAATAATTAAGGGAATTCAAGATTAACGTTTTGCACTCTATTCTCTATGTCCAAGTTTTAGAGAGAGAAACCCTATTGTCCATCATTCAAACAAAAAACCCAGAAACGTAATCATTTGATAGAGGCAAATAGAAATGCTCAGATATTGGAATTAAGATCAATAAGACAAACAGAGATCAACATTCATGCTCTCATAGTAGTGGGATTTTAAGCGTACCTATTGATGCTCCCAGAAATTTCCTTCTTATCTGTTGTTCTTTCTTTTTCTTCTACAATGGCTCTTTGGTTAGCTTCTTTCTCCAAAATCAAATCACTCTCAGTGCCAGATCCACAAAGCGAATTATAGTTCTTCTTTTTATTTTCTGAGTTGCGCTTCTTTTTCCCAAAGTCTCCCTATTTTCTCTTGTATAGTTCTCTTGTTATGTAATCAATTGTCTCACTCAGTATCTCTCTCTGTGTCTTTTCTGTTCCGTGTAAAAAAAGGTATCCCCTTCATCCAGTGAATTTCAACCTTGTCTACGCTCTTAAAGAGTTAGTGATTCACTGTCTCTTTCTTTCCAATTCAATGTTTCGATTTCAGATTTTCATTTACAGTTAAAACCAATCATTCTCTTCAATGAATATGCTAAACCGTGATAACTACCAACTGCCTCACTTCTCTTGCCCTTTTATGAACGGTCAACGCCTTCGTGAATAGTAAACGTATACCAAAAATAACCTTGGAGCCAAAGTAAAATATTGGACCAAACTCATAAAACGAAAATGGGTGAATGAGACAAAAATTATCTAGGTGCAAATAGTAAAATAAAAAAATTGAAAATTGGCCCAAATCAAAACTGTTAATAGTAATAATCGAGTTCAGCTATTTATTTCTAATGGGCAACGCAGCAAGCCATCCAAGTTGAGTCCAACACACTATAAATACAACTTCAATTCTTATGAAATATCTAATTCAAATCTCTATACTAATCGTTTAATCATCCACTTTGAGTGTCGAAGTATCTTCTGCACATGGATTTCCTCTTCATCATCGGACCTTCAAGCTCAAACATCACTCTCTAAAGACCATCAACTCAATCCAAGCTCAAAATTGGATAAGGTCAATGCTAGATCACCCCAGAAAATCATGAAACCAGACTCTAGTAAGAACATTTGGCATCCACTGTGGAGCCAGTAAAACTTTCCCCAAACCACAACATATGGTATCCATCAGAATTCAACTTAATACCTCTACCTCTGCACCACTCAAAATGGATCCAACATCTCTCAAAGCTATCAAGACTCACATAGAGGCTATCCTCCAAAATAGTGTCCAAAGTATCACTGTCGGCTTACAGACAAGCTGCAAGATCAACGACAAGAGTTGTAGACACAACGAGAGGCTGAGCGCAACGAATATGAAGCCCTATGGCAACAAATTGCCACATTACGACACGATCGAACAATTCATCAATCCCATTCGATCCCAAAGGGTCACTAAGAGCAAGTGGCCGAAGTCCAAGTCAGAGGTCAGTCCTGAGTTTTTTCCAGTATCGTGCAAGTAGCGGACCTAGGGGTAGCTTTGTTGAAAGCATCACTAGAATGTGATCAGTAACTATCCTTCCAACCTACCCTACTCCTCGCCTTAACATTGTGCTAGAAGCTTATATGGAAGGCTTTTACCCCATTCATTCCTGAAGTCATACAAGCCCAACTTCCAAACAAATGAAAGTGGCCCACAGTTGACTCATACGATAGGTCCTTGGATCTAAACACACACAAGAAAGCTTATCTAACTCAGGTCAACCTATTCTCTAGGGATTTGAGGGTTCATTATAGGATATTCCCCACTATACTCCAGGGAACAACAATTATATGGTATTATTCTCTGTCACAGAATTCATTAGACTCGTTTTGCACACTCTGTGCCAAGTTCATAGCTCGGTTTGTTGATAACAAACCTATGGCCACCCATCTTGTTAACTAATGAAGACTTAAGTATCCATGATCTTGATCAAGATGACCTTGTAGTCGCTACAGCTATCATTGCCAATTGGAGATTCCATAAAATTTTCATATACCAGGGGACATTAGTCGACGTTCTCTACTTGTCTACTTTTCAAAAACTTGATTTCCCGAATCATTGATCAAGTCCTATCCAAATCCTCTCAAAGGGTTCACGGGAGAAAGTGTACACACCAGAGGTTATGTAGATTTGCTAACAACCTTTGGGACAAGTCAAGCACACCAAACTTTGACAATTCAGTACATTTTGGTCGAGGCCAATACTTCTTACAATATCATAAATGGCCGCAACACATTAAATAAGTTAGGGGTCGTCATCTCCACACCTCATATGGCCATGGAATTCCCTTTATAAGAAGGAATCATCATTACTGTAAAGGTTGATCGCAAGGTAGCTTGAAAATGCTATGCTTAGATTTTCAAGGTCAATCCTTACACTCTGAAGATTCCCTCCATTATCATCTCGTCAATAACCCTGAAGGTTGAGGGGCATACAGTGATGGCACTAAATCTCAACAAAGTCATAGCATTAAAGAGGTGCACACCGAGATACCAGATGAAGAGGTCAATCTCGACCCCAGGACAGAATTTAAGGATAATCGCCTACTTTTGACAAGGCTATTAACCAAGTTTAGCTTCGTCGTCAACCCAACCAATGTACCAAGGTGTGGAAAATAATTGATTGATACTAAGAAACAAAATTGAACGAGTCATAGTCACCAATGTCGATTTGATCGTATGGAGTTCAACAGATATGTCGGGTATTGATCCAAATTTTATATGTTACAAAGGAAACATAAATTGGGCAATGAGAGATGAACAACAGTTGCTTATGAAGTCAACCAACTACTGAAGGTCGACTTCATTATGCCAATCACCTACACTACTTACATTGCAAATATGGTGGTGGTCAAGAAATCCAATGACAAATGCGCCTTAAAGACACATATCCTTTGTCAAACATAGATCGGTTAGTGAATAATAGGGTTGGATATGAATTATTCAGTTTTCTTGATACATATTCTCGGTACAATCAGATTCAAATGTTTCCTCTTGATCAAGAGAAGATTGTCTTCATTACAGAGGACGAGAATTATTGTTAGAT
>Ga0209700_109033_pt1 | contig 12029 bp, 4 predicted proteins | sample SiratroredBW_FD_187528 | JGI IMG/M metagenome (GOLD analysis project Ga0209700, IMG submission 187528) | Root nodule microbial communities of legume samples collected from California, USA - Siratro red BW (SPAdes) (version 2) | ecosystem: Host-associated > Plants > Roots > Nodule | place: USA...
CTGATAAGCCTGTATAGACTGCCTTCTCTGATATTGAAATAAATCAATTCATTCGAAATTGAAGTCAGTTTATTTTCGCTGAACATTATATTTTCCATCATTGAGATTCGTTAAATCTTTTCAGTTTGTGAAAATTGTTTTCACTGTTTCAAAAAGATAAAAAAGTTTTCAAAGTTCAATTCACCCCCCCTCTTGAACTCAGCCTAATACGCTTTCAACCTTCAAGCAAACATTTCATTCAAACGGCCACATATCCTTTACCTCAATTTCATCATGATCATATGAGGTATGGAGGATGATACATACGAATTTCACTACACTGTACTCCTTAACCACATTTTCTGATAAGGGTGTACCTCAAATTTTGCCAAAAACTAAAAGGTCAAACTCATCAAGAGATAATCAACATGGGAAGAATATTATGGAATCGCCCTATTTTCCCAAAGTTAACATTTGATAGATGTAACCCAAACTAAGTCTAACTACTAACTACTAAAGAAGTTTTTGCGCTTAACCTTGACAAGATCAAGACTTATCATCTAATCAATTATGTCCCCTCATTTTAGAGAGTTTGAAATTTTCACTTTAATTGAAGACAAGATTGATCATTTGCAAAGAGATCAAAACACAGAGCAAAAAACAAGTGTTTTCTTTGTAAAAAAAAAACTTTCAAGTTTTTACAACAAGTGTCTTGTAGTTCAAAAACTAATTACTGGTCCATAAATTTTCAAAAAAAAAAAAGAAAGAAAAACCTTCCGACTAACACAAACCTCTATGCATTTTATTACAGTCATAAGTTTATAGTATTTACACTATACTTATAAAATTGTTATTAAAATAAATAAATAAAACAAAATTTTAAAATATAAATTTAACTATTTTACATATCTTTTACAAAAATGAATTTAAATTTTTAATTTTATTTTAATCTGATTGTGGTTTTGTTTTTAAAAAGTGATATTTGAAAAAATAATTCTATAAAATTAACTTAAATCAATAATTAAATTTATTTGTTCAATTTCTAAATTTTATTATAATTCATTATTGTAAAAGTTATTTAGGAATTAATTTTTCTTGGAAAATTTATAAACTTAGAATATTTAATATTAATAATAATAATTTAAATTGTTAATATAACATTAAATTAGTTATTATAAGTTCATAATATTCAATTTAATATTTTCAAAATATTTTAATTTTTTTTCTCAAAAAGATGTTTTATTTTAATAATTTATGCATGTCTCTTTAAGTTTTATTTAATCGCAATACTATATTTTAATATAACTATAGCACTTGTCTCTGTCTGTTTACTTTATCATTCTTATTTATTTATGTTTTTATGTGTTTTTGTATCCTTATATATATATATATATATATATGCTATTATTGACACCAGAAGCATCAACTATCTAAAAATTTTTCAATCCTTGAGGATATGATAAGTCCACTATCAATTGTATTACAATTGACATCATCCACTTATCGACAAATCACATTAAGTTTTGGCATATTGTCGAGGATTACTTAAGTTTTTGACTGTTGATTTGATCTTTTGTGGATTTGTAAGTAAGCTAACCTTTAAAGTAGCTTAAATTCTTTTATAAAAATTTCCTTTGTAAAATAATAGAAGCATAGGTAAACTATAATTAGGCCTTAATTAGGGTTTAATTAGGTGGTCAAAACTCTAAATTGCAAGTCAACATTCAACCCTCTTAATTAGGGAAGTCAAAACCCTAATTATGAAGGTCAATACACGACCACCATTTACCGCCACACGCTAGATTCATCAAAGTGAAATGCTGATAAAGGCTTTAAGTTGGCAAGTTTTGGTAGAGTGGTGCTATACTTGTCTTTGTATGTAATTGCATTTGTAATTTTTAGTTCCACAACCTTTGGTTTATGAAGTGCAAGAGGGCTACCCCATGCATACATAAAGTTTCTTGTCTCTTGTAATACTCACCTTAATTGAATTGAATAACTTATTTGTTATCTTCCTATTTTTAAGGTCTTTAAATAGGAGTAATCTTTCCTTTTCTTCCTTCAATGAACTTTCCTTAAGGAAGGTAATTTGAGTTTCTTAAATAAATTTGAGAGAGTTTTAAATTTTTCTAAGTCTTCCATTGGTGCTTAGAGATGATTCCATCAACTTCTCTAAGGATTAAGTTATCTATTTAGAATTAGAGGAGATGTTTTAGAGAAATATTATGCTCCTAACAAAGTCTGATATTAAAGATTGAGATATCATGGTCAATCATGTAGCTATTAATGAAGCTATTGAATGTAATAGAGAAAATTGCTATTATGATGGATGGAAGAATATCTACATGGGCATTGTAATTGTGGAAAAAATGTAATATGAAAAGAAGTTTTCAAAAGATCTTTGAGGACAAAAGAAGATTGAATACAAGATAATATGTTCAAAGGTAAAGGTTAGACAAAAAAATTGCAATAAGTCTTTTCTTGTCAAAGATGAGCTTGAAAGATGATGTGATTGAGTGTGATAACTTCTAGCAGACATTTCATTCAAACTGTCACATATCCTTTACCAAAATTTCAATTGGAGGATGATACATACGAACTCCACTACTCTGCACTCCTTAACCACATTTTCTGACAAGGGTGTACCTCAAATTTTGCCAAAAATTAAAAGGTCCAACTTGTCAAAAGATAATCAACATAGGAAGAATATTATAAAATCATGCTATTTTTTCAAAGTTAACATTTGATAGATGTAACCCAGACTAAGCTTGTCTGCTAAAGAAGTTTTTGTGCTTAACCTCGACAAGATCAAGACTTATCATCTAACCAATTATCTCCCCTCATTTTAGAGAGTTTGAAAGTTTCACTTTAGCTAAAAGCAAGATTGATCATTTGCAAATAGATCAAAATATGAGCAAAAAGCGAGTGTCTTTTTTGTGAAAAAAAAATCTTTCAACTTTTTACAACAAATATCTTGTAGTTCAAAAACTAATTACTAGTCCATCAATATTCAACGAAAAGAAAAAACCTTCCTGCTAACACAAACCTTTTATGCATTTTATTGCAGTTATAAGTTTATAGTATTTATACTATACTTATAAAATTATTATTAAAATAAACAAATAAAATTAATTTTTAAAATAGAAATTTCATTATTTTACATATCTTTTGCAAAAATAATTTAAATTTTAAATTTTAAATTTTATTTTAATTTGATCGTGGTTTTGTTTTCAACAAGTGATATTTGAAAAAATAATTCTATAAAATTAACTTAAATCAATAATTAAATTTACATGTTCAATTTCTAAATTTTATTATGATTCATTATTGAAAAAATTATTTAGGAATTAATTTTTCTGGAAAAAATTATAAACTTTGAATATTTAATATTAATAGTAATAATTTAAATTATTAATATAAAATTAAATTAGTTATTATAAGTTTAGAATATTCAATTTAATACTTTTAAAATATTTTATTTTTTTCTCATTATTTTAATAATTTCTGCATGTCTCTTTAAGTTTTATTTAATTCTAATGATTAATATAACTCTAGTGTTTATTTTCATCTATTTATTTACATTTTTTATGTGTTTTTTTTATCTTTATGTATATGTTATTATTGACGAAAAAAATATCAATTATCTCAAAATTTTTCAATTATTGAAAATATAATAACTCCATTATCAATTGTATTACAATTGGCTCAATTTACTTGTCAACAAACTACATTAAGTTTTTGGCATTATTGTTAAGGATTATTGAAGTTTTTTTTATTGTTGATTTAATCTCTTATTAATTTGTAAATAAGCTAACTTTTAGAGTAGTTAAAATTTTTTATAAAAGATTTTCTTGGTAAAATAATAGAAGCATAGGTGAACTACAATTGAGTCTCAATTTGAATTTAATTAAGTTGTCAAAACTCTAAATTGCAAGTCAATATTCAACTTTCTTAATTGAAAAAGTTAAAATCCTAATTAAAAAGTTAAATACACTACCATTTAGCACCACACACCAAGCTACAATTTATCAATGTGGAATGTTAATGATGACTTGAAGTTGGCAAGTTTTGCTAGATATTGGATTCTTGGAAAATGGTGTTATACTTATAAAATTATTAAAAGAAATAAATAAATAAAATTAATTTTTAAAGTAGAAATTTAATTATTTTATATATCTTTCACGAAAATGAATTTAATTTTTTAATTTTATTTAATCTGACTGTGGTTTTGTTTTTAAAAAGTGATATTTAAAAAAAATCTATAAAATTAACTTAAATAAATAATTAAATTTATCTGCTCAATTTCTAAATTTTATTATAATTAGTATAGTAAAAATGATTTAGGAATGAATTTTTCTGGAAAAATTTATAAACCTGGAATATTTAATATTAACAATAATAAATATAAATTATGAATATAACATTAAATTAGTTATTATAAGTTTATAATATTCAATTTAATATTTTCAAAATATTTTAACTTTTTCTCAGAAAAATATTTTTTTAATAATTTATACAAATATTTTCAAATTAATAATCTTAAAAATATTTTAATTTTTCTGAAAACGTTATTTTGTAAGAAGGAAAGAGCCCAATCACTGTCATATTAAACAGATCTTAATTTGGTAAATAATGTGAAAATGGATTGGTTTTGGGAAACTTTTTGCTGAATTGGTTTATCGGGAAAACTTTTCTGGCTGAATTGTTCTCCAAAGTAGCTCTTTGATCAGGATAGTACAGGAAAAAAAAAAAAAAAAAAAAAAAAAAAAAAAAAACAAGAAGAAGAAGAAGAAGAAGAAAGAAGGAGAATGGGCGATCACCATTTCGTGTACAAGGACACAGAAGGAGCCTCTACACAATGGGACGACATTCAAAGAAAGCTGGGGAATTTGCCTCCAAAGCCACCCGCTTTCAAGCCCCCTCCTTTCACCCCTTCATCTGATGACCAACCCAAAGACCAAACCTGGATCGATTCCAAAACCTCCGAAGAACTCGAAGATGATCTCGACGATGATCGCTTCCTCCAAGAATACAGGTTCTGTTCTGTTATTTATTTTTTTTTTTTCATGTTCTGCTACCCACAAAGAATGATGGGGTGTTTAAGGGTTTTTATTTCCTGGGTCGGTTTTGTTTTCTTCTAAGGCGGTGGAGAATGCATAAAGTTTGAATCTTTCTCTGAATTTGTTGGTGGGGCTCTTTGTGTTGTTTTGTGGAGAACAATTGTCTATGTTGGTGAGACTTGTATTTGTTTGTTTATTTGCTATGTTATTGAGTACTATTCGGTTCGGAATTGTTATGAATTTTGGGATTTTGTAAGAAGTTAATGCTCAGTAATGTATTTATTTACCCTTTTATACATTTTTTCCTCTGTTATTGAGGACAAGTTGGCTGGGTATTGTTGCAGATTTAAGTTTTTATAGCGAATGAATGCGTAAGAGTATATTTTCCTTCTTGTTGATGGCTGGTTTGTTCTGAATTTACTTGAAAAGTGGATGAATAAGTGAGTTGAGAGTAGGAGAAAGCAAAAGTAATTGAATCATTCTGCTGTGATACGAAGAAGAGGTTGGCTGAGATGCAAGAGTCAGCTAAAGTATTGAGGTTTGGATCAGTGATTTCCATATCGGGATCTGATTTTGTTCGAGAGGTGTCACAGGCTCCAACTGATGTTTGGGTGGTTGTGATCCTTTACAAGGAAGGGTATGAATGATTTAAGAATTTCTTTGATTCTATGGTCTATTTAGTTTTTCAGAGTCAGGTTTACAAAGAAGGCTGTGCTTGTTGTGTTTCTGAGACAGGATTCCAGAATGTGGATTGTTGATGCAAAGCATTGAAGAATTGGCAGTAAGATATCCTGCAACAAAATTTGTAAAGATAATATCTACTGATTGCATTCCAAACTACCCTGATCGGAATGTTCCCACTTTATTGGTGTACAACAATGGAGCAGTCAAAGGAAACTATGTTGGTTTGCATAGTTTCGGGCGAAGATGTACTCCTGAAGGTATTTTGATAAATCAGAATGCTAGCCTTGTTTCTGTTCTTTCATTTTGATTAGTGCACATTGTTAAATTTGTTTACCAGTTTTAGTATAAAATGCATATTGCTCCAAACAATCATAAAATTTATTTTTGGCAATTCCTCCATGGAATTAAGGCCTAGCTTTCAAGGAGTTTCTAATCAGAAGTGATGTATTTTGTTGACATACTAGATATACTTGAATAGAAAGGTGTTTGTTGCCTTTGTGAATGTAATTGTTGTGAGCAATGGTGTTATATAAGAGCTATAAGTGCCACCAATGGTAAAATATACTTTTCAAAATCTGTTCCCTTGTTATCTAATACATTGAATTCTTTGCATGTTCTGGAATATCAGGTGTTGCACTAGTGTTGTGCCAATCGGATCCTGTACTCAGTGATGGTCATAATAGAAATGAGGCTATCATTAAAGGAGTTCACAAAAGGTTTATAGAGAAAGTTGTTGCTGATCATGAAGAGGATGATGATGACTCCTCAAGTGCCTAACATTTTTCTTGTCTTAGTAGTTGTTTTCTTTGGAGGGGTTATGTGTTTCTAACTTCCATTTGGTCTCACTTCTAAAATTTTGCCTCAAAAAAAGACCTGTGTGCCTTAGTTTTGTTACCTACTAATCAGATGGTTTTACCATGTTTAGGTGTATCAAAATAATTTGTATTTATTTATTTTTTTAATGTATTGTATTTATTTCGTGAGAAGAACTTATCTAACCTTGTGAGGGTAGATAAATTAATTTAATTTTTGTTTAATTCAAAATGATCTTTCTACATATATATTATACAATTTAAAATGATCAGTTTGTTTGATATTTTGTTATAATAATTATGTGTGTATTGTAAATGTAAATAATTTGATAAAAATCTTTACATTGATTCTTATATTTGTAATGGATGAGTTAATATATTGAAAATTAATTCGAATAATCTATCAGCAGAGCTCGTGAAGATTTACAGCAGTCACACGTCTTCATGCGAAAAACGACAAAAAATACTCTTGAATTTTTAATTTACACTTGTTTTATCATTTTAGAGTTAGGTTTGAATATGTAATTCAAATATTACAAAATAACTGTGTCTGAAACAAATATAATAATAACAACTCATAGTTAATTAAATTAATAACTCTAATAACTAAGACAGATTAAAGAAAATATAACTCAATATGGAGTGAAGTTCACACATTTGTTCACACACGAAGGGGGGATTAAATGATATTTGTACACACATACTTTCCACGAGCACATGCCTAAAAAACAATGGAAGCATTTCCTCCTAACCTTAGACTATCCTAGGGTTTCTCATGGGGATTCGGAAGCCTCTTTGAAACCTTAGACTAAAAAACCTTCATCTACCCAGAATCCAAATATAAGGTCAAAATTTTATACTACTTAGTCAAATACAAAACTAAAATTTTATACTACTTAACCAAAACTACCTAATGCATCAACCAACTTACATGATTGTGGTATGATTTAGTGAGTGTTGTAAAATTTAATTTTTGATAATGCATTTGCCTTAAGAATATAACGTGTGTGAGTTTTATTTGTAATCATGTTTGGATCAAATATGAAGGCCAAAAATATGTGATTAACAAATAAGTTTGGGAGACTGAAACTACCAAATGCATGGATCAATTTACATGATTGTGATATGTTTTCTTAGGGGTTGTAGAATTTAGTTTGCTTAAAAGTATAATGTGAGTTTATTTTATTAATCTTAGTAATCATGTTAAGCTAACGTATGAAGAGGATGAATCAAAACCGGAAATTTGGCACAAGAAAATTAAATATTTTAAATCTGTTAACTTTCTAAAAAATCTTTCAAGAAAATGATTATTTTCTAAAAGCATATGCATATTACTAAGTGTTACTTCTCAATATATAATGAAATATTGTGCATTTGAAATCCTAAATCTCTCAATATTTCTTAAAAGAATTAAGAATGAAAAAGAGAGAAGTACCATTATCATCTTTTAAAAGATATAGACATTAGTTGTTTGATCTGAACGAATATGTATTGATTCCCAATAATAAGTGAACATGAAAGATGAAAAAGCTAATCTTGAGCATGTAGCTATATATGGATAATCAAGATTGATTTTCCTTAAACATAACGTTAACCGTCAATTTGAGATTAGACAGTTAAGATTAGTAACTTTTCTCAAACTCTCAGCATTATATATAGTATATCCTACACACTTTTCTGTTTATGAATAGGCATGGTTGACAAAAAAAGCAAGGAAACAGATTTACCAGATCAGAATGAAATTATTTAAATACAGTAATCACCTTGGTTGAATCAGCAATCAGCAAAATTTGGCTTAATCTCATCTCATACATCCCCTAATCACCTATTTCATTAGTACACAGTGAGTACTACAGTAATTGGCAAGTAGGGTCATTCATGCAAAATCAACTGGGCTAAAAACTTTGGTTTCAGGAGCTACTATGCTCTCAATCACTCCAAAACAGCTTAATGCTTATGTTCAAAGGATACCTGTGTTTTGGTTTCAGGAACTAGCTATTCATTGACCATAAATTGGCAGTCACTGCACCACTGATCCAAACAAAATATAGACACCAACACAACCATGTAGTCCAGCATCTACTAAACCATGTAGTCTCAATTTTGGTTATTTGATTGAGCTACTTTGCTGCTATGACATGAATGCTAACCTTCTAGCCTTTTCTTCATTTTCTTTTTCAAGGCCTTCTCAAAGTTACTGCTTGACAGTGAAAGAACCTGGTTCAGCAGTAACCTCACTCCTGATTTTTTCATAATTGCAAATCTGGGTTTAATCCTTTCCTCAAAACGGTATCCAAAATATTGAGGGAACTTGACCAGATCAGACTTTGGGTAACCCGTGGTCAAAAAGAAATCCCATTTTGGAATCAAATTTTCAGTCAAGCTGAATGTGTACAAGGCTCCATATCTTGAAATCATGGTCCCAATTTCTTCCAAAGTGTATCCCTTTCCCAAGAAAAATTCTGTTACAGGCTTTAGGTTGGTCTCAATGCTAAGACCAAAATTCTGGGGGCATCTGAATAGAAGAATGCTAACATCTACCCCCAAAGAACGGAAGTACTTAACTGTGGGTCGAAGATTGTCCTCTACACTGTAACTAACAATATTGGGGCAGCGAGTTAAAATCTTGCCTATTCTCTCTTCTGAGAGGCCCAACTCAAGGAGAAAATCTATGTTTTCCATTACTTTAGGCCTGCTATAAGTTAACATGGCTGGAAAGCGATAGATCACCTTTGGCCATTGCCTCTTGTCAACACCCAAAGACTCAAAGAACTTCATGGTAGGTTTAAGATTTTCAGATAGACTAATTCCACATATTTGAGGCCTTTTAGAGAGGATAGAGGGAATGCGCTCTTTTGGCACTCCAAGTTCAAGAAGAAACTCCACAACCGGCTTAATTTTACCTTCCAAGCTATAGTAGGCAAAAGATGGGAATCTTCTGGTGATACTCCTAATCTGGTCTATATCCATACCAAGTTCCATCAAATATACAATATGAGGGCGAAGAATGTCACCGTTCCAGTCTATCTCGCTCACTCGGGACAAAGCTTTAAGCTTCTTAGAGTCTAACACTGGATTAGAAGGAGGAATTGGCACAGCTGATTTATCCTTAACAGGTGGATTTGGATAGTTTTCTACTACATCAACTAGAATGTCTCCATGCTCTTCAAAAAGTGATTCAAGATAAGGGAAAAGCACACCCCTGATCTCCATAGTTGTAAGCTCTCTCCCTGTTCATGTCAATGAAAATGTGATTAGCATGATCCAATTTGGAAGCAAGTTACAAAATAGAGTGAGTAATCAAATTGTTCCCACAGAACCTGTGAGATACCACGATTTGTGTTTAGAATGAAGCTTTGAGATAAGGTGATCAACAAAAGGATCTGACTTGTGGATGGTTCTAGCAGCAATCGCATTGCTCAAACCTTGTTTCTTCAAAAACAAGGTCAACACAGCCTTGGCTTCTTCCTTTTCTGCTGCTAATAGTGTAGGAGACACCACATTTAAATCCAATGATCCGTTTGTTTCTGAGTAAAAAAAACACAACACTATGCTTCTTATAACAGTACATAAATAAATCTCATGTCAATTGCAATATCTAATAAAAGAAAAATACAAAAATTTAATGCTAACCAGATTTTGCCTGGCAAAAGTAGACCTTTGTAGGAAAAGAAAGTTGAGTCCTGATGTAAAATGTTCAAAAGGTGAAAAACTGTTCAAGGTTCTACAGAATCAAAATGAAGAAAAACAGATATGGGCAAACTGAAATCCTTGCATCTGCTAATAGACATCGAGACAGAAAAGAAATGAAAAACTAGAATATATCCGGGAACTCAGTTATTTAGGGTATGTTTGGTAAGCAACAAAATTTAGGACTTATTGAATAAGTGGCATGTAAGCACTTATGGATAAATCGTTAGTATAATCAAAGAGAGAATAGGGTTAAAAGTGTTTTCATAAACTATCCTAGAATACTTAATGAAATAAGATAAAAACGACTTATGAACATATTATAAGCTATTCTCATTAGCTATCCTAAACACTAACGTGAGTGTTTTAAGTCATTAAAAATGTCCATCATCAAGAAGCTCTTCCAAACACGCCCTAATGAATTTGTAATTGCTTGTAAAAATGACTCTTTTTGAACATTTTTTAACCATATGCCACAACAAAATTGTTAGCACAAGTTTGTTTTAGAATAATACTATCCTCCTATAAACATCTTCTAACTAACTCCCCTATTTGGAAAAAATTATCAATAACTTTTATACGTTTACCATTATTTTATTTTTTTCAGCTCATGTAAGTAACCAAACTTGAGAATAAGCTATTCTTACAAGAACCAATCAAACAAGCACTTCACCCCAAACCACCCTTGCACAAATCTTATTTGGCTCATGGCATAAGGTCGCAATTCACAAGGACCCAGATGCCCCACTTGCTCCAATTCTTCAACCTCAATTGGAAATACACCCTAAAAGATCGTTAAAAAAACTCCCTCCTCCCTCTTGATTCTGGCTTTTGGGTACAGAAAACAACATTAAAAAATGAACCAGATATGAATACCAGTGTTTGAAGAGCATTAAGAAAAGAGAAAAAGAAATGTGTACCTTGTGGTAGTGTGAGAGAAAAATCTTGTACAGTGAAAATGGTGGGGTTGTTGAATTGAGGAGAAAGTGTTCATCTTTGTAGGTTTGATATTGCAGTTGTAAAAGAAAGGTTTATTCATTTATTGTATGTATCACACTGCAAGGAAAAACAAGAGGATGGACAAAATCACACGAGATAAGGTAAGGAAGATATCGGCCGTGTGTAATAATTATCTCTCTTATAGGTAAAAAAATATTGTACAATAATTAGGTAAAAAATAAATAATTTATTTGGACAATATACTTAACTAATTCTTTAACAAAATATTCATATACTTAATATTTTCAATAGCTTCTACTGACCATCGAATCCATTTTCTTTTGATTTTCACACCTAAATCCATTTTCTTTTGAAAAAAAGGCTAACCACTGAGAATATTATGAAAAGTACTTTTGAAACTCTCCCATAGGTATTTTTCAGAATAGAAAAATGAAACCACGATTTTATGGGCATGAAATCAGGAATCTGATAAAAATATATTTTATATGAACAACTAAATTTAATAAAATTACAATAAAATAAAATCAATGTAAAATTTACGGACCTATAATTGAAAAAAGTTAGAATTGAGAGGACAACCAAACTGGCTGGAGTGTGAATAATAGCTTTTAAGGTTTAAAGTTTTTTAGATGAAAGGATATGTTTGGTAATAAAAGTAAAGAAAAGGGAGTGTAAATAGAAAAGTTTTTAAGATTGATGCAATGCCTCTACAAATCCAAAATCACCGCTAATATTGACCCAAATAAATAGGCCCAATAAAAACACAATACTTATATATATATATATATATATATATATATATATATATATATATATATATATATATATATATATATATATATAT